>ERZ1034626.8-NODE-8-length-161066-cov-83.256604_pt1 | contig 161066 bp, 109 predicted proteins | sample MGYA00520652_ERZ1034626 | MGnify/ENA primary metagenome ERZ1034626 (study PRJEB33766, sample SAMN09781765) | gut metagenome | biome: gut microbiome | host: Homo sapiens | place: Madagascar | study: EMG produced TPA metagenomics assembly of the PRJNA485056 data set... | reverse complement strand
TATGAGATAAAAACTTATCTCATTCTCAATCACTTATAAAAAATACGTACTTTCTTGATAAGGAACTCGTAGTTTCTCATCCCGCAACTCATCGTTTTGGGATGGCAGAAGCTATGAGTTGGCAAAAATAAACACGGACAAATTGAATTTGTCCTCGACTTTTGTCTCTGTGAATGTAACTACCTTTATATAAGGATGTTATGATAGATCGGACAAATTTGCGAGACAAATTCTATTTGTCCATGTTATTTTTTTCGTTCAGAAGAGCATCAGATGTTCATTTTGTTGATTTGTAAGGTAAAAAGCGGCATAAAATGGCTTTTTATGAGTAAATGTTGCATTTTTCTTTCAAAATATTTGCAAATATGCGTAAAATATCATAATTTTGCAGCCGATTAAAGTAAATTTATAAATTTTATCTAATTAAAGAGAGAGATTATGGTAAAAAGAATTGCTATGATTCTGGGGGGGGTAATTCTCAGTTGTGGGATGGCCTTTGCCCAAACTTCCGTTACTGGTAAGGTAACCTCTTCTGAAGATGGCGAGCCTGTAGTAGGTGCGTCTATCAAAATTGTGGGTACAAATACCGGTACTGTTACCGACATTGACGGTAACTTCGTATTAAATGCTCCTGCCGATGCCAAGTTGGAGATTTCCTACATCGGTATGCAGCCAAAAACTGTCAAAGCAAGTGCAAAGATGCAGGTTGTTTTGACTTCTGACAACAAATCACTTGATGAAGTAGTCGTTACAGGTTATGGTGTCCAAAAGAAGGCATCATTCACAGGTGCTGCATCTTTGCTGAATGGCTCACAGATTGAAAAGAAGAGTGATGCCAACTTTGTGAAGGCACTTGAGGGTAATGTGTCTGGTATTCAGATGAACAACTCTACAGGTCAGCCTGGTACATGGGGTTCTATCTATGTACGTGGACGTTCTTCTATCAGTTCAGGTACTCAGCCATTGTATGTAATCGATGGTATGCCAATGAACTCTGATAAGGAAGGTGCATACCCTGGCGAGGATAACTACCTGGATCCAATGGCATCTGTGAATCCTGAGGATATTGAGACTGTTACTGTATTGAAGGATGCTGCCGCAACTGCTATTTATGGTGCTCGTGCAGCTAATGGTGTGATTGTCATTACCACCAAGAAGGGTACTGAGGGCAAGTTGAATATCAATGTTGATATTAAGCAAGGCTTCACTTCTATGGCAAATAACAACATGGATTATGCCAATGCTGAGGAGACTATGAATTTGTATGCACAAGGTCGTGTTGCTGCAGGAAAATACAGCAATATTGCTGATGCAAAAGCTTTCTTGACAGAATATTATGAGTGGGATGGTAAGAGATCTACCAATTGGATAGATGAGGTTACTCGCCATGGTTATTACCAAGACTATAACATCAGTGCTCAGGGTAAAACTGGCAAAACAGGTTTCTATATCAGTGCTGGTTATCTCGATACAAAGGGTTTGGTAATTGCTTCTGACTTTAAGAGATATTCTGGTCGTGTCAATGTGGAGAGCAAGTTCGGTCGCTTTGCTGTAGGTGCTAATGCTAACTATGCCTTCTCTATTAAGAATGGTTCAAGTCAGTCAACTGCAGGTGCAATGAGTAATACTATGACCGCTGCGATTTCTATGATGCAACCATTCTATCCAACTCATGATGAGGAAGGCAAGTACTATGGTTATACTTATGGCTTATATAATCCTCTTGCTCTTGCAGATAAGTTGGGTAATGTATATGAAAGTCGTAATGAGACATTGAACTTAAATCCATACGTACAAGTTGATATTTGGAATGGTATTTATTTCCGTACGAACTTAGGTGTAAATATCATGAACTATCGTGAGTATGAATATATGTCAGCTATTTACGATCCACAGGGAATGGGAGATTACAATGGTTATGGTGATCAGTTCAATTCGCGTTCTACTACCATCACTTGGAACAATGTCTTGGGATGGAATAAAACGTTTAACGATATGCATAATGTATCTGTGATGTTGGGTCAGGAGATGCAGAAGAAGTCTTACTATTCAGATCATTATACAGGTTATGATTTCCCATTCGCTTCTTTGGGAATGAACAAACTTTCTACAGCAGGTAAGTGGGAAGATCCTAAATATGAGCAGAGAGAGGCAAGATTGGCTTCTTATTTTGCTGATGCACATTACTCATATCTTGATAAGTACTATGCATCTGCATCTTTCCGCCGAGATGGTTCTTCTGTGTTTGGAACAGATAACCTTTGGGGCAATTTCTGGTCTGTTGGTGCCAAGTGGCGTCTTTCTTCAGAGACGTTCTTGAAGGATAATCCTATTATCACCAATGCCACACTTCGTGCATCTTATGGTACTGTAGGTAACCAAGACATTGATTGGTATGCTGCTCGTGGTTATTATATGGCAGGTCATAACTATGATGGTGTGGTAGGTATTGCCCCTGAGTCAATCTCTAATACAAAACTGACATGGGAGACTTCTAAGAAGTTTGATATTGGTTTTGATCTTTCTTTTATTAATCGCATCCATTTGTCTTTGGATTACTATAATGAGACTACATCTGATGCCTTGATGAAAATGCCTTTGTCTATGACAACTGGTTTGGCTAGCACTTATAAGAACATTGGTAAGATTCGTAACCAAGGTATCGAAGTAGATTTGAAGGCTACTATCATGCATAGTAAGGACTTGGATTGGAATGCTTATGCTAATATGACTTGGAACCAAAACCGTGTGGTTAAGTTGTCTAGTGGTGAACCTATCGTCAAAACATTGACAATCAACGAAGTGGGCTATCCATACAATGAGTTCTATATGAGAGAATATGCAGGTGTGGATAAAACCAATGGTAAGCCTCTATGGTATAAGAATGAAACTGGTGATGAGACAACAAGCAATTATAGTGAGGCTGCAAAGCGTCATTTGGGTTCTGCTGATCCAAAGGTATTCGGTGGATTTGGAACATCTATCAATTGGAAAGGACTTGATGCAAGTTTAAGCTTCAATTATCGTTTGGGTGCTAAGGTCTATGATTATGGCGCAGCCTTTACAGGTTGGGGTATGCGTGAGATGACACCGCTCAAAGATATGGCTCTTAACTCATGGACAGAGGATAATCCTAATGCAAAATATCCTCGTTATGTTTACAATGATCCAGATCATTCAACAGCGACTTCTTCTCGTTTCCTCATGAACGGAAGCTACTTGCGCTTGAGTAATGTTACATTGGGCTATACTTTGCCATCTTCTTTGACAAAGAAGGCTTTCATGCAAAAGGTACGTATTTACATTTCAGCAGATAACTTATACACCTTTACTGCAAGTGACTTTACTGGATATACACCTGATACATACGATAATGGCGTTATCGCATGGCAGTATCCTGGTGTGACTACATTTGTTGGTGGTATTCAGATTACTTTCTAAAAAGATTCAAATTAAGGAATAATATGAAGAAACATATATTAGGTTTACTGTTTTTGTCAGTAACAGGAACTTGTTTGACAAGTTGTGGAGATGACTTTTTGGACACCAAGAACTATTCTGGTGTAGATGTGGACAATGGTTTGACAGATGCATCTTCTGTAAGTAATGCCGTAAATGGTGAGTACGATTGGTTTTATCATTATTATTTTGCAGGAGACTTTGCAACGATGATTGGTGATATTCCTACAGACTTATCATATTGGAATGGTTCTACAAGTCATATGGATGCCATCTATTCTTATACGATGACAGATGAGGAAAGCTATTTGCGTTATATTTGGAATTATGGTTACAAAGTAATTGATAATTCAGCGAGAGCAATTAATGCAGGTAAGAAATTGTATGAGACTTCCACAGAGGAAGATAAGCAGACTTTGGATGTCGCTTTGGCTGAGGCTTACGCTCTTCGTGCTTATGCTAAACTTGCTTTAGTCAATATCTATGGTCATCAAATCAAGGTAAATGGTCAGGATTTTTCTGATCAACCAGGTATTGTAATTTCAGAGGAGCCAATTAAGGCTTTCGAGCAGGTATCTCGCTCTACGGTAGGTGTAACATACACGTCTATTGTCGCCGATTTGAAAAATGCGATTGAGCATTTTGATAAGGCTGGTGCAGATAGAGGCAAGAAAGTTTACTTTACCAAGGCAGCAGCAGAAGGATTGTTGGCTCGTGTTTATCTCTATATGGAGAATTGGTCTGACGCTGCGTCTTATGCTCAGCAAGCTCTTGATGATGCAGATGTGTCTGCTATAGCAACAACGGCAGATGAGTACAAGGCATTGTATTCTTCTACAGGTGTCAATACGGAGAGCTTGTTCTATTTGTCTATTGATGATAAGCATAACTGGTCAGCACAATCTTGCGGTACATTGTGGTCAACTTACAGCTTTAGCCCAAGTCCTAAGCTTCAGAAGATGTATGGTGCAAATGATTGCAGAACTTCAATCTTCATTTGGGATGCTTCATCTACACCAACCAAGCCTGTCTTTAAGGGTGGTAAGTTCCCTACCGTAACAACGACAAACTATTTGATCAATGCGCCAGAAATGTATCTCATTAAGGCAGAGGCTAAGCTTCATGGAACTACTGCCGCAGATTTTGATGAGGCTAGAAATTCTTTGTTAGTTGTGGCAAAGCGTAATGCGGATATTACTTCTGCCGGGCAGTTGGGTACAACAAAGGATGAGGTTCTTGCTTTCTTGAAGGATGAGCGTGCTCGCGAATTGTTCCAGGAGGGACTTCGTTTGTATGATTTGCGCCGTTGGGACGAAAAGGCATCTGTATATGCTTATGGTGCCCCAGAGGTGAAGTTCACTTTTAACAATTATAAGATTTCAGACTTTGTATATCCAATTCCTGTTGACGAAATCAATTCAGGTTTTGGTGTTGCTCAGAATGATTGGAGTAAAACATTGCCAAAGGCAAATTAATTTTGATAATATTTTTAATCAAGATATAGGAATGCCATGAGTGGCATTTTCTATAAATCTCTCGGGAGAGGTGGGCTGTGAAGCTCGTCTCTCCTTTTTTTATTTACTTAAATATTTGGTAGTTACGATGATTTGTCGTACATTTGCAAGTGATAATTCTTGAATGAAAAGGTGAAAATCTTGGAAGTTCTTGCTGATAAAGGTAATCATAGCTATCATGATTCAAAATGATGTATTGGGCAATGCCAAAGCAGAGGGGCGAGCAGAGGGGCGTACTGAGGAAAAGTACAAAATCGCCCTCAGTCTTCTAGAACAAGTCTTCGAGGGTGATGACACTTTGGAAGCGACCGGAATATTCATTGTATTTCAATCCGAAGGTCGTGATGAGCGTCATGATGGGGGACTTTCTTACTTTGGTTTCCTTCATGAAGGTGGTAAGCTTGTTTCTCAGCACGGTATCATATCCTTTATCGACAATGAAATCGGTGTTGTAGAATTTCATCTCACAGATGTTGATGAGGCGGTCGGCTCTATCGATGATCATGTCGGTCTGTGCCCCGCCTTCTTTCTGCTCACTGTGCCATGGTAGCACTTCTGCTTGTACACCTTGGATGCCCAATGCCCTCTTGATTTGTGGTATATGACAGAAACAGAGGTTGTCAAAGGCAAAACCTCGCCAAGCATTCAGTTTGGCGGAGTTCTGGTTCTCTTGCCAGTAACGTTCGTTGGTCGTATTCCCCTTGAACTGGAGACAGAAGAGAAGGAATGGGTCTGTCAACTTGTACTTTAAGTTTCTTTTGGACCCTTTGTAACTTAGATAAGGAAGTATAAAGTCGCTCTCTTCCAGAGACTTCAATAGCTTCGTCAGTCCTCCGCCTGTCTTTATCTTGCATAACTCTGATATTTCCTTTCTTGTGAATCCTTCTTTTTTCTTGGTCAGAAGTTTGACGATGGACTTCAAGGACTCGGAGTCGGCAAACTGTGAGGCAAATAAGTTGTCAAACTCGTTGCGCAATTTGGCACCTTTTGCAAAGAACAAATTGTCGATATTAGCAGCTATGCTCTCACCTTTTTTTAGCATGGATAGATAATAGGGTATTTCCTTCTTTCTTCCTATGATTCTTTCCATATTTCAATCTCCTTATTTCGCCGCAAAGATACAAAAAATATCGTTAGCGGCAAAATAAGGCGGTCTTATTTTGCCAGAATTGACATAAAATATGCGTTAGCGGCGAGATAAGAATGAAATGTCGGGGATTCATTTGGAGTGAATTGCTATTTTTTGTACTTTTGCATCGGCAAGGCAATGGGATTGCAAGAAGCAAGCCATATCATTGCTTATGACTCTAAATACATTGAAACATGAAAGTAATAGAAAGCAAGATAGAGGGCAAGAAAAGCCCGGAAAGTTGTGAGGACGGACTGGTCGTTACCGCCGACTTCATCGCCGTGATAGATGGAAGCACGAGCAAGACTCCCCATCATCTCTCACCCGACATGAAGAATGGACGTTACGCCATGGTGCTTATCTCGGAGTATATCCAGCACGAACTGAAACCGGAAAGCACGGTGGAGGACTTCTGCGAGGGTGTCACGTCCTATATATATAATAAGGTGTATCGCCAGCAGGGGATAGAGGAGCAGATGCAAGCGCATCCAGAGGAGCGGCTCACCGCTTCCGCCATCCTCTATAGCAAGGCGAAGAATGAGGTATGGATGGTAGGCGACTGCCAAGCCATCATTGATGACAAGCTTTATGAGAACGGCAAGCCTTATGAGCAGGAGATTGCCAGGAAGAGGGTAGAGCTGATAGAGCAGGGGCTTTCGCCTGCTGAGGCTAGAAAGCAGATAGAGCCATTATTGATCGAGGCGATGCTTTCCGGTCAGAACCAGACCTATACGGTTATCGATGGATTTCCGGTTTATCGGGAGGGAGTGAAGATTGTAGCGTTGAAAATGAAACCTGCTTCAAGTAGCATTGAAACATGCTTTCAAGAGCATCCGAAGCCTGTTTCGTCTCCCAATGAAGTAGTATTGGCTAGCGATGGCTATCCTTTCCTTAGGCCAACCTTGGCAGAGAGTGAGGCTGCATTGGCAGAGCAGATTGCCAACGACCCTCAGAACATCCATTCTTTTATCGCTACCAAGGGCATCGTAGAGGGTAATAAGAGCTTCGATGATAGAACTTATATCCGATTTTTAGCATGAAATCATAAAGGCTGGTTCCAAAACGGAATCAGCCTTTCTTGTGCTTATGATAATATAGTTAGCTTATATTGTTTGTTTTTTATTGATGTTATTTGCTGAATGTCACGTTGTCCACATGGTCGTTCACGTAGATGTTCGCCATGTCGGCGGTCTTGTACCACTTTGGCTTTCCTGGCATATCGTCTGTAATCACCTTGCCATTGATGGTGAAGTTCTCGAAACGGATGTTCTTCACCATGCGACTTTGGTCATATCCGGCGATGATACCCATGTTAGGAGTTTCTCCTGTATAGGCGATGTTGCGCAGGGTGATGTCCTCGATGCCACGACCAGGAGCGGTGCAATACTTCTTATTGAAACATACTCGCATGTTGATAATCATGCCCTTGCGGATGTTGTCGATATGGAAGTTTTGGAAGGTAACGCCCTTCACCAGGATGTTGTCGCCATCGTTGATGCCGATGCAACCTTGGTAGTCTATCTGGTTCTCAGCATGTTCTAGGATGTCGATGTCCTCGTAGAGCACGTTGGTGATTTCTTCGTTCTCAGGCGTCTCGCTGTGGAGTCCTATCATGATAGGGTGAGCCACGTCAGCCCAATACACGCAGTCCTTGATGGTGATGTTCTTGCAGCCACCATGGTAATTCTTGCGAGTGCAGTAGATGGTGGAGCAGTCGTCGCTGGTACGAGCGAAGAGATGCTCTTGGTGGATGTTGTTGCTGGCGAAGATGTTGAAGCCATCGCCCCATCCATACCAGCTCATCACCTTCACGTTCTTCACGGTCACGGAGTCGCTTCCACCGATAGGCAACTGGGTAGTGATAGGCCCGTCGATATATACATTCTTGGCATATCTCACCATAATACCCTCGTGCTGTCCTGGCATCACGATGCCATGACCGAGAATCTTGACATCTCTTGAGCCGTAGGTAGATAACCAACCTTTGATGACGGCTCCGTTATCAATGAAAACAGTCTTGCCTGATGCGATGTGAATGGAGTCACCCTTGAAGTCGTGGATGCCAGGGCCGAAGTACATCAAGTCTTTCTTTCTCTTTACCTTAGGTTTTTCTAATACGTTGTCTGCGAAGATTTGGAGATTTTGGTAGATGTTGCCGTTCACTTCCACGGAGAGATAGCGAGGACGGTCGAGCGAGAAGGTCAGCGTATTACCCTCTTGCTGCGCCTTGATGCCGTAGAAGTTCGGTCTGATCTTGTAGCTCTTGATGTCCTGGGCGATGCTCTTCACTTGTATTTCCACTTTTCCCTCGAACTCGAACTTTGCCACGGAGGTGATTTCCACGTTGTGCTTGGCGTTCGCCACTCTGTCCACCTTGGAGGCGTAGGTGCTCACGTCCTGCCATTCGCCACCGGCGATGCGAGCCTTCACCTCGAAGTCGTGCTTCAGTTCGATGCCCATAGGAGCAGGGGCGACGATGAGTTTATCCTTGGCAAAGGCTGTTAGTGCCAAGAGTCCTAGAATGAGAGTTGATAGTACCTTTTTCATAAATGTATTTTGTTAGAATGATGTTATGCCTTTGTTGGAATGGTATTATGTCATCTTTTGAAATATACGGATGTCTGCAATATATTACGTAAAAAGCAATTCTATATTATATAAGAAAGCAATAAATATGATAGACTTTCAGTTTTCTATACGTATAAACTCGGTCTTAGCCGTATTATGTTTAAACAATCAAGTAAATCGCATGAAACAAAAAGTACTATATGTAGCAGCCTTGATGCTCCTCTCTTCCTCCTTGGGCTTCGCCAAGAAGAAAGCGGAAGATGCGGAGATTACCAAGCTGAAGGCTAAGATAGAGAACGTGATGAGCCGAGTGGATCAGCAGCCCGACTGGTTGTATTCTCGCCTACAGATGTTTTGGAATAGCCATGCCACCGATGTCTTCATCAATGGCGAGGCGTTCGCAAAGCCTGGAGGGGAGCGTGCCGCCGAACCTACCGTGAAATATAATGGCACTCGTGGCGTGGAATCACTATACAACCGCCCGAAGTTGGAAGACTTGCTACCCTACGATGACGATGAGCAAGGCAATGTGACCTATATTAATAAGGTGTCGGGCAAGATGGAGAAGGCTTCCCCAGCCAAGACGGGTTGTAATATTGCCAGTGTCAACCGACAGATTATCAGCCTCGCCCGTGATGCCGCTCGTATCTATGCCGCCACTGGCGATTTGCGATATGGCAAGATGGCGGCTAAGGTATTCGATGTCTATATGAAAGGCATCGCCTACCGCAACGTGCCTTTCGACCTCAACCACGGACATCAGCAAACCTTGGTGGGCATGACGACCTTCGAGGTGATCCATGAGGATGTCATCAATGAACTGACCCAGATGTATCCGCTCATCAAGAATCTCGTGAAGGATGACCAGGCAATCATTGAGGCAGGCTTCAAGAAGTGGGCGGAGAACATCATCGCCAATGGTGTGCCTCACAACAACTGGAACTTGTTTCAGGCTGACTTCATCATGAAGATAGCCCTGGTATTGCAAGATGACCAAGCCTATGCCGATGGAAAGGGCAAGCAATACTACTTGGATTATGTCGTCAATCAGAATAGCATCCGACAATGGAGCGTCAACAAACTCATCGACTTCGGTTTCGATGCTAGAAGTAAGACTTGGTATGAGTCGCCGGGCTATAGCACCACCGTGCTTGGTTTGTTGGGCGAGTTTTCCAATATGTTGGATGAGAAGGCTGGCATCGACCTCTTCCAAAAGCGTCCTATCTTGGTGGATGCGGTGAAAAACTCTGCCGAGTATCTCTTCCCAAATCGCATGATAGCCGGCTTCGGCGATACCCACCCCGGCTACTTGAATACAGGTGGCATCGACCAAGTGCTGAAATATGCCACTCGCCATAAAAACAAGAATCTGATTTCTGAGATGAACCTCTTGAAGAGTGCCGTGGCTCCGAAGGCTCCTCTCTCTGAGATAGAGACATATACGAGCACCTTGTTCTATGCCCCTAACGTGTCGTGGATAGCGATGCGAAGCGGTATGGACAAGCAGCACGACTTGATGGCTTCCATCAATGCCAGTCTCGGCAATCACCAGCACGCCAATGGCATCTCCCTCGAACTCTATGGTAAAGGCTATGTCTTGGGACCTGATGCGGGTATCGGCAAGTATCTCTATAGTGGATTGGACTATCTGGAGTATTACTCTCAGATGCCTGCCCACAACACGGTGGTGGTGGATGGCGTGTCGAGCTATCCTGTGATGATGTCGCAACATGCCTTTAAGGTCGTCGCCTCTTATCCGGAGGTGACCCAGGAACAACCTGCCAGCAAGAAACTCTCCGAGTGGAAACTTTCTACTGAGAAAGATTCGGAGTTAAAAGATAAGATAAGCTATGCCACCGTCAAGTTCCTCGAACCTGAGACCCAAGCGCAGCAGCAGCGTACCACGGCAATCGTGAAGACTTCTGCCAAGGGAGGTTATTACATCGACGTATTCCGTAGCAAGAAGGTGGAAGGGGGCGACAAGACCCACGATTACTTCTATCACAACCTCGGACAGGAGATGAAGGTGATGGATGCTGCCACCCAGCAGCCTCTCGATATGAAACCTACCGAAGAACTTGCCTTCGCTGGTGGTCATCTCTATGCTTACTCCTATATATATAATAAGATGTCGGCTGAGATGCAGAATAGTATCAAGACGCAATTCGTGACCAAGATACAGGATGATAAGGTGGTAGAGGCTATGGATGGACAGCGTGAGATCACCATGACGATGTGGATGAAGAAGGACGAGAATCGTACCATCTTCCAAGCTCTCTCGCCTGCCAACCTCGAATACGAGCGTATGCCAAATCAGCCTTATAAGGTAGAGGAACAGCCAGTGCTTACCTTTGTGGCTCGTCAGAAGGGTGAGGCATGGACCCATCCTTTCGTGGCAGTGTATGAGCCAAGTTCAGATACGGAGCCTGGCGACATCGCCTCTGTCGATTTCTTCGAGCCTGAGCAGAAAGGGGCTGTCGGCATTCTTGTCAAACTCAAGGATGGCACAAGCCAGCGCATTATATGCTTGGAGAATGGTACAGTAAACTTTTAGCAGCATAGCAGTTGGGTGACGCTTGCACAACACTTGGTGGACATGTGCACATCTGCTGGTATGCGAGCGCACAACAGCTGATGTGCGCTTAACGAACCTATATGTTCGGACAACTTTAATTAATAATAACGACTAATTTTATCGACAATGAAGAAAACTTTCCCTTATAGCATCAAATTGCGTTTATCTTTCTTGCTGATGCTGTTGATAATGACAGCTGCAACTCAAGCAGCAGAAGTCCTGTCTTCTCCTAATGGCAAGTACCAGTTTGTCTTCTCCCAGAAGGATGGCAAACTGACTTATCGCTTGGACTATGCCGACAAGAAAGTGGTGGAAGAAGGCGAACTGGGCGTGAACATCGACAACCATTTGGTGGAGTCGGCGATGGGAATCCCTGTAGATACCAACCGAGTGTGGACCAAAGGTATGGAGGTGACGGGCGTGGAGCGCCGTTCCGAGGACAATACTTGGAAGACGGTCTATGGCGAGTATTCGCAGATACGTGACCATTACAATGAGATGACTATCCACCTCTTGAAGGGTGGAAAACATGAGGGGAGTGGCACGGCTTATGATAAGCGCCAGCAATATCTCCTCGACATCATCGTGAGAGCCTATGATGAGGGTGTTGCCATCCGCTATCATTTCCCCGAGGCTACCAACGGCTTGTTCATGCACATCACCGATGACTTGACTTCCTTCCGATTTGCCCCTGGCGCTGAGGCTTACCACTATGCTTGGGCGCAATCTCATGCCAACAAGGTAAAACTCCTGAAGAGTGAGGCGGCATGGAAGGAAGAGGCAGAACGACCTCTGACGCTCCATCTTGCCAACGGACTTTATGTTGCTATCGGCGAGGCTGCCTTGACCGACTTCGTGAGAGGCAAACTCAAGCTGAAAGCTGACAATGAGTTGAAAATGGCGATGTTCGATTCTGCCGACATCATCACGGCATACGATATGCCTTGGCGATTCATCATGGTGGGAGAGAAGGCTATCGACCTCATCAACAACAAACAGTTGGTGCTCAATCTCAATGCTCCTTGCCAAATCGCCGATACTTCTTGGATAAAGCCTGGCAAAGCATTCCGTGTATGTCGCTTGGATATGAAGACCTGTCTGGCTGGAGTTGACTTCTGCGTGGATAGAGGTTTGCAATATATCGAACTCGATGCCGGATGGTATGGACCAGAGATGAAGATGTCTTCCTCTGCCTTGAAGGTGTTGGAGAGTCGTGATATTGATATGCCAAAGCTTTGTGCCTATGCCAAGAGCAAGGGTGTCGGAGTGTGGGTGTATGTCAACCAGCGTGCGCTCTATCAAGAACTCGACCAAATATTGCCACTCTATGAGAAGTGGGGCATCAGCGGCATCAAGTTTGGCTTCGTGCAGATCGGTTCGCAGGAGTGGACCACTTGGTTGCATCAAGCCGTGAGGAAGTGTGCCGACCATCACATCATGGTGGATATTCACGATGAGTATCGTCCTACGGGATGGAGCCGCACTTATCCTAATCTCATGACGCAAGAGGGCATCGGTGGCAATGAGGAAATGCCTGATGCAGAGCATAATACCATCTTGCCATTTACGAGATTTCTTTGCGGTCCTGCCGATTACACTCCATGCTATTTCAATGGAAGGGTGAAGAATACCAAGGCACATCAGTTGGCGATGCCAGTGGTGTATTACAGTCCTGTCACCTTCCTCTATTGGTATGACTTGCCGAATGCCTACAAGGGCGAGCAGGAGTTGGACTTCTGGAAGCATTGTCCTACGGTATGGGATGAGAGCAAGGCTTTGCAGGGCGAGATAGGAGAATTTGTTGTACAGGCTCGTCGCTCAGGTGATGATTGGTTTGTGGGTGCGATGACGGGCTTGCAGGCTCGTGACATCACGATTAATACTGCCGACTTCTTGCAGAAGGGTAAGAAGTATCGGGTGGAGATGTACAATGACGAACCTATGCTGAATACTCGTACCAAGGTGGCTTCCACCGTGCAGACCCTCAAGGCAGGCAAGGTTTTGAAGCTTCATTTGCAGCCATCGGGCGGTGCCGCCTTGCGATTTGTAATGGTGAAATAATAACGAAGCGCATTCGTAGGTTTAACAATGCGCATTTATAGGTGCTAAGAAAGCGCATTCATGCAAAGTTATGGATGCGCTCTTTTTGGTGAACCAACTGATTCTCACTCTTCCTTGATATCTGTATATAAGTCGTCCATGACAACAACTCGGTTGACAATATGGGAGTATTCATTCTTTAGAAGTGAATAAGTAGTGATGAGAACCGGCTGTATGCCCTTGCGGCAGTTGGTTTCTGTGCGAAAAGTATTGATGCGGTTTTGCATCTTATTATATTCGCTCTTGTTGAATGAGTAATCAGCTTGCGAGTATTTCATCTCGCATATTGAGACGTTGCCGTCGGCACGATCTATCACAAGGTCAATTTGGGCGGCAGGTGAACTTTCCTTGCTTCTCCATGAATAGTATTCGGTGTGGATGGTGTCGTATCTCAACTTATGGATAATCTGGGGGATATGTGCCATGCACACTCGCTCGAAAGCAAGACCGTACCAAGTGTTTTCTTGTGGAGTACCGATGAGGTGACGCCAATAGTGACGGTCGGTGACTCGCTTCTTCACGAAATCATGATAGAACTGGGAATAGAAATCGATAAGCTGGTAGATTCCATTATTCTGCATGGTGCCGTTATTGTAACGGCGAATGAAGTCGCAGTATTCCAAGTCATCAAGCATGGTGGTAAGATGCCCATTGTTGGCTATCTTTAGTTTGCCAGCTATCTCTTGCCGGGTAAGACCTTTCTTGGTCGTTGCCAAAAGCTTGATGATGCTCACGTACCCTTCAGGCTGTTTGTATAGCGAACTGAAGAGGCGAGCGAATTCTTTTCTCATCTCTGCATCCTCTGAGAAAAATAGGCGATCAATGTTGTCTTGCAATTCTAAGTCGTTGTCTAACAGGCTCAGATAGTATGGGATTCCGCCCATGATGCTATACAACTGCATGATGGAAAGGCGAGACCAACGGAAATCGTGCTCTTGGAGATAGCATTCGGTCTGGTACAAGTCGAATGGCTTGAGGTGAATCTCGTGTGTTACACGATTGTGTAATCCGCCTTTGTTGTCTATTACGTTGCGAATCATCCAAGCTGTAGCTGAACCACAAACCACAAACTTTAAGCGGTCTATCCATGAGGCTTGACTATTCCAAAAATAGTCTAATGCATGTACAAACTTTGAATTGCGAGTGTCGAAGCAAGGCAGTTCATCCATGAAAACGACCAAAGGCTTTTGGGTTGTCTTAGCCTTCTGCTCCAGTAAAGTGCCTAATTGTCTGAATGCTTCCATCCAAGTTTTTGCTTTTGTTCCTTCATACCCATATCGGCGAAGGGCTTCGTGGAAGACATCCAGTTCTTCCTTCTTGCTACCTTCCATGAACCCTGTTACATAGAAGTCGAAGGTGTCTTGGAAAACATTTCTGATCAAGAATGTCTTTCCCACTCGTCGGCGTCCATATACAGCGATGAACTCGCAGCGATTGCTTGCGATGTATTTTTGAAACAGCAGTCTCTCATGCTCCCTTCCTATCAATTTCTCCATAGTCTGTAGTCTTTTTATTGTGATGCAAATATACGAAAAGTAAGTGAGAAATGCTCGCATTCGGGCTAAAGTTTGTTTTTTTTAGCACTTTTAGCCCGAATGCGAGCATTTTCAGACAATCATAGCACAGCTTCTTATGGCAAGAACATCTTGTTACATCACTGCCCATTTTCAAAAACATCGGGACTTTTTTCTAAAAAGGTCGGGAGGTTTTTCTAAAAAGGTCGGGACTTTTTTATTTCTCCCTAGTGATGGAAATAATCTAATCAGACTGTTTCACCAAAATCTCTTGCCCCTTCCTATTTTCTTCCCTAAATCTTTGGTAATATGATGATTTCTTTGTAACTTCGCAGTGGATTTCAAAAACGAAGCTATGGAAGAGATAAGAAAATATCCTGTAGGGATGCAAACCTTTTCAAAAATACGTGAAGGTAACTATGTATATGTCGATAAGACAAAATATATTGTGCAAATGTTGGAAAACGGTTCGCAGTATGTCTTTCTGAGTCGTCCACGACGATTTGGCAAGTCACTCTTTGTTTCAACTACGATAGTGACAAGCGAACCATCGGTGAATGGAAAATCGTGGAATGCTAAGATTAGAAAATGCTCCCGCCATTCTCTTCCCAAGATAGGTAAGAGGTGGCGGGAGTTTTACGTTATCGCTGTGAACTATTTAACTGCAATCTTTTTACCTTGATGAATGTAGATTCCTTTGGTGGACTTAGACGTTCTTGTACCCATCAAGGTGTAATAAAAAACCATGTCTTTATGATATTTGTCTAATGTAGCATGGTTGATACCAGTCGTAGGAGGATTGTCGTTGATGTATCTCTTGAAGAAATCCATATACTTCGTTCCCCAATCAGATGCTGTGCCATGTCCTAGGAATGGGTTGATGATATATTCCTTGTCGGCTTCATCTACACTCTTCAATAGATTGAATGGCGCTACGTTGGTATGAGGAGGGTCAGTGGTGTCTTGCAAACTGAAGGAGGTGATGCAAGGACAACTGATGTGCTCTGCGAAGTTCATCACATCATAATAGGCATTGAAAGTGTTCATCTGCTCGTCTGTCATTTCCAATTTGTCCTTGGCAGCCAAGAAGTTGGCGCGAGGCCAGTTCACAATTTTCATGCCATCTACGAAGTCGGCGTGACCGGTGATGGAAGGAGCGATAGCCTTGAATGCACCTGTGAGACCTGCTGCCACGTAGGTGAAGCATCCACCCTGACTGCCACCTGCTGCAAAGATGTTGTTGGCATCCACCTTGGCTTGTGACTTCAAGAAGTCAACCGCACGTACACAGTCTAGATAGGCTCCTCTATAGTAGTGCTTGGCGGTATCTCCCCATTCGTATGAATAGTAGTCGGTCTTGCCTGTCTTCTCGTCTCTTCCATAGATGTTGTCGGCAAGGTTCGGCTCACGATTATTGAGCATCTGGCCACGAACTGACAGTACGAACTCGCAATACTCAGGGTTGTCGTCGGCATTCATGCACCAAGGAGTGCTGCTACCGCCGTCTGTGCCTTGGAAGTGGAGGAGAGTAGGATATTTGCCCTCAGCCATAGGCTCGGCATAGTAACCACGGATAGTGACAGGGGCGCCACCTCTTGTGTCGCTCACCGACTTCATGGTGACAAGATATACTTTGCGTTTGCTGTTGCTCTTCTCGGTGAGTTCCTCCATGCTGATTTCTGGCTTGACGCTTGCCAATTCCTTCTTGGCGTTGTCCCAATAGGTCCAAAAGTCTTCAGGCGAAGTAGGCTCGGAGACGATGCCTGCTGGGTCGTAACCGATGGTGTAGGCGCAAACGTCATTGTTGTTGACATTGGCGGTCAGCTTGTAGAAGCCTGGAACATTGAGGTTGTCGAAGGAGAGGTCAACGTGCTGTGTCTCACCTGCTTCCAATGTCACATCCTTTTGGTAGGTCTGATAGATGCCACGTGTCTGTGTGTCATCGTCCACCATATCTCGCAAGAGGGTCACCTTGTAGAGAGTCGTCACAGGGATGGTCTCGATGTTGGAGATAGTCATACCGAGTTTTGGAGTCTCACCCTTTTCCCAAGCCTTGATGTCTGCCTCGTCATATTGTGAAATGAGGGTATATTCCTTGGTCGGGTCGATGATGTCAACGCTTCTCAGAGTATAACAGTTGCCACTGATACGCAAACCCTTCTTCTCCTGGATGAGGCTGAGCATATCGTCGGTGAGAGTATATTCATAATAGCTGCCGCCATTGAAAGTGACGTTCTTCACATCGGTGAAGGCAGTCCAATCAGCGAGTATTCGTCCTGTGGCTGTGGCTACGCCTAAGTTGCTGTATGAGATTCTAATCTTATCGCCAGCCTTGGCATCAACGAACTTGTCGGCTGCTATCAACTCAGAGTGGTTACTGCCAGTTACCCAACTGATGGCTACAGGTTCTCCCTTCCATACATTGGTTACGGCATTGCCTTTCTTCTCGCTATCACCTTTCTTTACCTTGTGCTTCAACACGATGTTGCTCATATTGAAACCGATGCCTTTCACAATCATGCCCTTGTCTTGTAATTCGGCAAGCATCGCCTCGGTGATGGTTACCTTATAAGTATAAGGGGCGGATGTGAGATTCTCGGCTTGTGTATCTGCTAGATTTGTCCAGGAGCCATTGTTGAGAATCAACTGATGGGTAGATGCTTCCTCTACCAAGGATGGTATGGTGAACTCGATGTCGTCGCCTACGGCAGCCATGCTGAACTTGGTGGCTGGCAACTGCTGATAGACAGACCAGTCCTTGACGTTCAGTTCGCCCTTCCAGATGTTAATGTCCACGGTTGTGGTCTCTCCCTCATCTGGAGTGTCGGTGCTCTTGAGATGCTTCTTGAAGAAGTCGAGGCATGTGACATACCAAGTGCTGGCAGTCTCATGTTTCAACTCACTGTTCACGATATATTGTTTGTCGGTCACGGTGAGGTTGTTGTAAGGTGCAAAGTTGGTATGTGGAGGACATACTGGGTCTTGCAATCCCATACAGGTGATGACAGGGCAGGTAATCTGAGGTGCCAAGTTCTTGGTGTCGAAGTAGGATAGCATCTTGTACATATCCTCATCGCTGAGGCTGAGAGCTTCCTGCTGTTTCTTGGCTACGGCTGCAGGCCATGCACCTACCTTGAAGTAATCAGGGAAGTCGCCCATAAACTGGATGGCTGGGGCAATGGCATTGAGACGGTTGTCGAGGGCTGCACCTGCGATGGTGAGTGCGCCACCTTGACTTCCGCCCATCATGAAGATGTTGTCTTGCTGTGCTTTCTCTCGTGATGTGATAAAGTCGATGCTGCGAATCACGTCCATGTAAGCACCACGATAGTAATAAGCGTCACGATTGCCGAAGTTGTAGGCAAACCAGTCGCCATACTTGTTGGTGTTAGGCTCACGGTTGTTGATCACCTGTCCTCGTACAGATACGTTCAGTTCAATCCAGCCAGGGTTGCTGTCGCCATTAGGACAGAAGTTGAGCGCTGGTATTGTCACATCGCTGTCATAGCCATTTTGGGTGATGATGACAGGATACGTGCCTTCTGCCACAGGTTCGGCATAGTAGCCACGGATGGTGACAGGTGTGCCGTCTCCATCGTCAATGGAATTCATCTCCACGAGATATACATTACGTTTGGAGGTGGATTTCTCTTCTATCTTGGTGAGTTTGTAGGAAGGGGCGATATGGGCAAGGTCGCTCTTCGCTTTCTCCCAAAACTCCTTGAAGTCGCTTGGCGCATCTGTTGGTGAAGAGATGCTGGTTGGGTCGTAGCCGATGTTGAAATCAGCCACTTCTCCATAGTTGGCGATGACTACGGCGTGGTAGAAGCCTGCCTTCAGGTCATCGAGGGCAACGATGGCATCCTTGGTCTCTCCCGAAGGAATGGTGATGTTGGTCGAGTAGCTATTGTAGTCTTGATAAGCATCGGTGCGCAGTTTGACGTTGACAGCTAAGGTCTGCTCCTTGCTCTCTAGGTTTTGGAGATGCAGGGTGACTTGTGGCTGTTCGGTCTTTTCCCAACACTTGATGCTACTCTTGTCCATCTCGCAGATGATGGTAGGCACTTGGGTTGGGTCTATGAGTTCTACGGAGGTGACCGTGAATCCTACGCCTGTGGCGATACAGCCGTTGGCTTGTATTTCTTGAAGCATCGCCTCTGTCAGCGTGTATTCAAAATAGCTGGAGGTGAGGTTGATGTAGGTATCGGCGTCTGTGATGCTTGTCCATTTGCTGTTGCAGATGTGGGCTTGTGCTCCACAGGCGAGACCCTTGAAGTTGAAACGCAACTTGTTGCCCACCTTTGCCTTTGCGAAATCATTGGCGTTGAGGGTGAGCCAACTCTTGTCGCCTGTCCAACTGATGGGTTGGCTACCCGTCCAAATCGTTGTGACAGGATTGCCCTTCTCGGTATCGCTTGTCTGTACTTCCTTGATGAGGTCGATGCCGCTAAGGGTGTAGTTGCATCCGCCAACGATGAGTCCGGTAGCTTGTAGCTCAGTCAGCATATCGCTGGTAATCTTGATGGTCTGCTCACTCTTGGTAGCGGCGTTCAAAGCCATGAAGTCGGTACCGGTGAGCAGAGGCCAACCGGAAGATGCCGTCTTGAGTGCCATCTGTGCATAGCCTGATTCGGGAGTTGCGTACGAGATAGCGAGATAATTGTCGGCTTTGGCATCAGCAAACTCAGATGCTGCCAATTGCACATAGCCACTCCAGTCGTCGCTCATCGTTTTCGTTTCGCTCCACAGATGGGTGCGAACTTCCACGGTGGCTGCCAGAGTCTTCATCCCTATCAATAATAGGAGGGATAGAATCCAAAGAGGAATAGTCTTTCTCATGCCTTTTTGTTTTTAGTGTAAGATAATGTTATTGTTTAGATTTCTGGCAGCAAAGTTAATAAAGAAAGGTAAAGGTGTGGTGACGATATGTTTCCGAGTCCTTCCCAAATGGTGACGGCAACATTTGGGTGGTCGAAATACCCATTTGGGTGGTAGTGAGGCGATAATTTGGCTATGTATTCTTTGGCAATATGAGAATTTCTGTGTAAATTTGCGGCATGAGAACAATCAAGATTACCTTCCTGCTGATATGCTGGCTAGGACTTTCCTTGTCCTTGCAAGCGCAATACCATTTCCGAACCATTGACAGTCGTTCGGGATTGCCTGATAACTATGTGACATCCATCTTGAAGGACAAGTATGGCTTCGTATGGATGGGAACCCTCAATGGCTTGTCACGCTATGATGGTTTCAGCCATCGTGTCTATGACATCAAGAAATCCAACAGTGGTTTGCTCGACTCCAATGTGCGTCATCTTGCTGAAGACGCATCAGGACAACTATGGGTTACCACCTATTCTGGCACAGCCTACTTGTATGACAGAAATCAGGATAAGGTAGTGCCAGATGCCGTCTCTCATCTGAAACGCTTGGGTATCACGGCAGGTGATAAGTGTCGGGTCTTTGTGGATGCAGACAAGAACCTATGGTGTGTGTCGGGTAGGAGGCTGACTTATTATCGCTTTGCCGAGCAACGTAAATATACGATGACTTTGTCTAAGTCGCCTTGCCAAGTCGTATGCCGAAATGGTCGTGCCTACTCACTGTCCCTGCAAGGGGAACTTTTTCGTCTCGATCCTTTCTCTGGAACTTCCCTCTATATCTCCCAGATACCAGCCTCTCAATATAAGCTGATGTCTATGTATGTGGATCTCCATGGACAATTGTGGGTCTATGGTGAATATGTCTTGGGCGTATTCCGATTGAAGCCTGATGAGGATATGAATGGAAAAGAGGTGTTGGAGAAGGTGAGTGATGATAATGTGTTGGCGATGGCAGAGGATCGTGAGGGCAACCAGTGGTGGGGAACCAATAGCGACGGCGTCATCGTTCGGCGCATAGATGGCAGCATCCTTCATCTCTTGCATGAAGACCAACTGAACGCAAGCTTGCCATCCAATCACATCAGTTCTCTCTTGATAGAAGATGGACTCTTGTGGGTTGGAACCTCTAAGGTGGGGGTAGCGATGGCTCGACTGGGTGGCTTCCGTTTCTCTGTCGTATCCACTCCTTTTAGAGAGGACATTGGTTTCATGGCACAGGATGCGCAAGGCAAGCTTTGGATAGGATATGATGGCAAGGGTATGCTACGTATGGCAAATGATGGCCAGGTCTCACCTATTTATAATATGGACAATAGTGTACTGGCTTCCAATCTGGTGACGGGTGGCAGATTGGCGCAAGATGGCAATCTGTATATCGGCACGTATGGTGGTGGAATCTATCGACTGGATGGTAATGGTAAGTTGGAGAGATTATTGGCATCTCAACCTTTGCTCAACTATGCGAGACATGTGGTACAAGACAAAAAAGGCAATCTGTGGATAGGCTCCCATGGCAATGGATTGTGGAAACAGCTACCTTCGGGACGTTTGGACAATTATAATTTCCATAACTCGGCTATGCGTACCAATGCCATCACTGATATGGCATACGACTCGAAGAAAGGCAATCTCTATGTGGCTACTGGTACGGGTGTCTATGTCGTAGATTCTAAGGGCATATTAAAAGATGTGGTGAGCCAAGATGATGCTTCTGGCACATTGCAACATGCGACGGTCAACTCTGTCTGTGTGGATACAAGGGGATTTCTTTGGGTAGTTACGGTACATGGGGTGAACGTGTATGATGCTCAGTATCATCTGTTGCATGAGTTTGGCAAGGACGAAGGTTTGGATCATGTAATCGCTATTGTTTCTGACAAGCAGGGCAATCTATGGATGACTACCCATGAGGCTTTGGCGCATATTGTCGTAACGCCCAATGAAAAGGAAAAGTGGTCGTTCCGTATTCGGAGATATGTATCGGAAGATGGGCTTGGTGATGTTCGATTTGCCAAGAAGGCTCTTTTTTGCATGAACAATGGCGATGTGCTGGCTGGTGGAGATGGCAAGATTGTACGTGTCGCTCATACCTCTCAGTTGGAGGATATGCAACAACACAAGGTGGTCTTTACCAACCTCTATGTGGGCAATCGTGAAGTGGTGCCTGGCGGTGAGGGGAGAAATATCTTGCGAGGCAATATTGGTGATGTAAATCAGTTGAAGTTGAGATATGACGATGATTTTTCGCTCGCGGTGTCTTGTCTCGATTATGCTTCTGCCGCTCCTGCTCATTTCGCTTATCGCCTAGGCAAGGAAGGCGAGTGGATAGCGATGGAGGGAAATCGACTCGCTTTCTCTCATCTCTCTGCTGGTGAGTATCTCTTGCAAGTGAAGTCGCTTGATGGTACGGATGATGCCGATATGATGGCGCAGATGACGTTGGTGGTGCAGCCTCCTTTCTGGCTCTCTGCCTACGCTTGGTGCTTTTATGTATTCTTGTTGCTTTTGGCTGCTTGGGGAGTACTGATGTTCTTGAAGCGTCGACAAGGAGAGAAACTGGCTATGCGACAGATGGTGCGTGAGCGGAAGTATCAACAGGAGATGGATGAGGCTAAGATGCGATTCTTTACCAATATAGGACATGACATCCGTACGCCGTTGTCGCTGATTATATCTCCTATCGAACAGCTGATGGCTGATGAGCGATTCGCTGGGGCTAAGAAACAGTTGGAGATGGTGCATCGCAATGCCAAGTCTCTGCTCAATGACGTGAATCAGCTGATAGACTTCCGCCGGTTGGATAATAGTATGGAGAAGTTGGAGCCTACTTCGGGTGACTTGTCGCAATTCTTGTTGCAGGTGAGTGCTTCTTACCAATATATGTCATCCCAAAAAGGGATAACGATGGAAGTGGAGGGGTGTGAAAACGTAGTGGATCGAGTCTTCGACCATGCCAAGTTGAAGCGTATCGTGGTCAATCTCCTTTCCAATGCCATCAAGTTTACGCCTAAGGATGGTCGTGTGAGTCTTGCCTTGCAATGTGAGAGCGAACATGTCGTCATCAAGGTAGCAGATACGGGAATCGGCATCAAAGACAAGCAACGAGTCTTTGAAAGATTCTATCAGGAGCATGTTGGCAAGGAGGAAGTCTATACAGGCAGTGGCATCGGACTGCACATTGTGAAACAGTATGTAGAACTGATGCACGGACAAATATCTGTCGTGGATAATGTGCCGAGTGGAACTATCTTCGAGTTGTCTTTGCCTCTACCTCTTCCAGCGCCAACGTCTGCGTCAGTCGAAGTCAAGCCAGAGATGAAGTCACGGAAACGAATCCTTGTCGTAGAAGATAATGACGATTTCCGCAGTTTTATCTCTGATTGCTTGTCGCAGAGCTATCAGGTGGCAAGTGCTTCCAATGGTCGTGAGGCTTTGGAGTGGATGCAAACTCATGATGCTGATATGGTGGTGACGGATGTGATGATGCCTGAGATGGATGGTATGCAGTTATGTCATGCCATCAAAACACAGGTCAATCTCTCTCATATCCCTGTGATTATGCTCACGGCAAAGACTGCAGACGAGCATGTGTTGAGTGGCTATCGGGAGGGTGCAGATGATTATATCACCAAGCCTTTCAATGTGGAGATACTCAAGATGAGGATTGCCAAGATATTCGAGTGGGTGAAGGGGGCGCAGGCCAAGTTCCGTCAGCCAGACTTGAAGACCTCGGAGGTGGTGGTCAGCCGTATGGATGGCGAATTGATAGACAAGGCGACCAAGATAGTGGAAGAGCACTTGGATGACGCAGATTTCACGGTAGAAGCATTTGGCGATGCAATGTGCATGAGTAGGAGTGCGCTCTACAAAAAGATGATGGCTATATCGGGCAGGTCGCCGATAGAGTTTATGCGTATCATTCGTTTGCGTCATGGCTTGTCTTTGGTTCAGCAAGGAGGCTTGACGGTGAGCGAGGTGGCATATCGTGTGGGTATGTCACCTAAGCAGTTCGCCAAGTTTTTCAAGGAAGAGTATGGTGTGCTTCCTTCCAAGTATGGGGAAGAGTAGAAAAATATATGCTCGCATTTTAGGGCAATCATAGCGTAGCTTCTTTTGTTAAGAGGCTGCGCTTTTCTCTCAATCTTTATGCCTTAAAAAGCTCATCAGCAGTTATATCACATTGTATTTGATTCCAGTATTCATTATGTACCACGCCATTTGTCGTGATCATCGTTAGGAGAATCGTTTTCTTGTTTTTGGTGCTCTCGATGAATCTTTCCACTTTATTGTTGAGTGCCATCGCATAATCTTTCGTTATGGTGTATTCTCCTTTGGAAAACTTCATCTCGCAAATATTGATGATGTTGTCTCTTCTGTCTAGTACCATATCTATTTGAGTACCAGAAGAGAGTGCATCCCCTTTTGCTTTCCATGAATAGCATTGGGTGGCAACACCTGCTATGCCCATGGCTTGCTTGATTTGTGGAATGTGCTGAAAGCAAACACGCTCGAAGGCCAATCCTGTCCATGCGGCTCTGATCCAAAAATATTCTAGTGCTGACAGAAAACCAGAACGAGGGGTATCAAGCCAAGGAATCTCATCTATAAAGATGACTTTCTTTTCTTCCCTTGTACACACCAGTGTGCTGAAACGCAAACTGATAGTTGAAAGCCTCTCTGACAAGGAAAGTCTTTCCGATGCGGCGACGTCCATAAACTGCCACAAACTCAGAATATTCAGAGTGATAGGCTTGCTGCAATGTCTTTATTTCTCTTCCTATAAGCATATTTTTTGCCTGAAAGTGACTGTTTTATGCGGCTTTTTGCGTATATTTGCACCACGAGCCGTATTTTATAAAAGGAAATGAATCCGTATCATTATTAAAGGCAATGAAAATGGAAAGAGATTATAATGGAAAGAAGTTATGCCTATTCTCGCTAGGCAAGAGAATGGTGATGATGCTCTTGCTGTTGCAGGGCATCTGGATAAGTGCAGCCCATGCCATTGGCGTGGGAGGCGGTGGTATGTATCAATGGTCGGTCGCATTGCGTGGGTATATCTCCAATGAGACGGGGAAGGCTCCTGTGGCTTACCTTTGGGTGCCAGAGGGTTGCAAGCAAGTGAAAGCGGTGATGCTTTCTCAACAGAATATGACGGAGGAGGCTATCTATAAGAACAAGAACTTCCAGACTCAGATGAAGGAACTGGGCGTGGCAATGGTATGGGTGGCTCCTGCCTTCACCAACAACTGGGATCCAGCGACTGGCGCACAGAATACCTTCGAGGAGATGATGGGCAATCTCGCCGACCAAAGCGGCCATGCCGAGATAGCTAAGGCTCCTGTCATTCCTTTGGGACATTCTGCCCAGGCAACCTTCCCTTGGAACTTTGCGGCTTGGAATCCGAACCGCACGCTCTGCATCATCTCCTTCCATGGCGATGCTCCTCGCACCAATCTCTGTGGTTATGGCAGAGATAACGTGGAGTGGGGACGTCATCGCAATATCGATGGCATTCCTGGTTTGATGGTGGAAGGAGAGTATGAATGGTGGGAGGCTCGTGTGAATCCTGCCCTTGCCTTCTGCATGATGTATCCGGAGAGTTGCATCTCCTTCCTCTGCGATACAGGCAGAGGTCATTTCGATTGTGGTGATAAGACTGCCATGTATTTGGCGAAGTTCATTCAAAAGGCGTTAGAACAGCGTTTGAACCCTGATGGAACGCTCCGTAAACTCAATCCTAAGGACGGTTGGCTTGCAGAGAGATTCCATTCCGATATGATGGGCACGGATGGAGCAGACAAGGGAAGGATGCCTGAGCTGTCCTCCGCTTCTCGCCCTCTTCCTGCACCTTATTATATATATAAGGGCGACAAGCACGATGCCTTTTGGTATTTTGACCAGGAAATGGCAGAAATGACAGAGGCTCGATACCTGGAGACGGCAGGTAAGAAGGTACAGTATGTGGGCTTCGAGTATGAAGGTAAGTTGGTGCCATACGATGAAAAGTTGCAAGGTGGTATGAGGCTAGACCTGAGAGATATGGAGGGTATCACTTTTCAACTAAAAGCTGTCTATACGGATAGTTCGCATAGTGCAGCAACCCAAGAGCATGGCAAGAAGAAACCTCATATCGAGGTAATAGATGGTCCTGTCAAGAAAATCAATGACACCACTTTCCGCTTCTATCCTTACGAGGCAGGATGGGACAATGCCCGAAGGTCATTCACCTGCTGGCTGGTAGCGGTTGCAGATGCTGATGATGAATACAAGGGGGCAGTGCAACCGATCCGCATTGATATTCCAAAAGACGTGATGGAAAGATTGAGATAAGGCTTTTTGCGTACTATCTTTTCCATATCCGTATTATCTTGTAGAATCAGTACAAGTATCTTACAATCGAAACATCATCATGAACAAGAAATCAATAGCAATCGTGGCTGGACTGCTGTTAATGGGGAGTTTCAAGGCATTCTCGCAGAATGCTGATGCCCTTGCCATCGGCAACCATGCCCAGTGTCAACCTTTTCAGATGAACCAGGTGCATCTCCTTCCTTCTCGTTTCCAGGAAAACATGAAGCGAGGCTCAGCTTGGATGATGTCAGTGTCTGTAAACTCGCTCTTGCAGAGCTTCCGCAATACCAGCGGAGCTTTCTCCAGCAGAGAGGGAGGATATATGACGGTGAAGAAACTCGGCGGATGGGAATCCCTCGACTGCGACCTGCGTGGTCATATCACGGGACATCTCCTCTCGGCATATGCCACACTCTATGCACAGACAGGCTCAATGGCAGTGAAGGCAAAGGCGGATAGTATCGTAAATGGCTTGGCTGATGTACAGCAAGCATACAGCAGAGGTGGCTATTTGAGTGCCTTTGCCGAAGGACTCGTTGATAGAAATATCCAGGGCAAGAGCGTGTGGGCTCCTTTCTATACGCTTCATAAGATTGTGCAAGGTTTGATAGACCAGTATCAGATGACGGGCAACGTGAAAGCCTTGGAGATAGCGAAAGGAATGGGCAACTGGGCTTATAATAAGCTAAAACCACTCTCTGAGGAGACTCGCAAGAAAATGATACGCAATGAGTTTGGTGGATTCAACGAGGCGATGTATGAACTCTATGATCTTACCAAGGACGAGCGATATCTCTGGGTGGCTCGCTACTTCTATCACAACGAGAAGATTGATCCATTGAAGGCTGGCAATCCCGACTTGGGAACCAATCACGCCAATACCTTCATCCCAAAACTCTTGGGCGAGGCTCGCAACTTCGAACTCTTTGGCGCCGAGGACAGTCGCAAGGCAGCAGAGTTTCTCTTCTGGACCTTGGTGAACGATCACGCCTTTGTGACAGGAGAACTTTCCGATAAGGAGCATCTCTTCAAGCCGACCGAGCAGAGCAAGCATCTCTCGGGCTATGATGGTGAGAACTGTTGCACCTTCAATCTCTTGAAACTTGCCGACCACCTCTTCTCCTGGAATCCATCGAGCAAGATAGCCGATTATTACGAGCGTGCGCTCTATAATCATATCTTGGGTCAGCAAGATCCAAAGAGTTCGATGGTGTGCTACTTCACCCCCTTGCAGACAGGTGCTTATCGCTTGTACTCTACCAGGGACAGTAGCTTTTGGTGCTGCGTGGGTAGTGGTTTCGAGAGCCATGTGAAGTATGCTTCGAGTATCTACTTTCATTCAGATAAAGACCTCTACGTGAATCTCTTCATCCCATCAAAGATAGATTGGGAGGGTACAACTTTCACTCAGCAAACATCTTTCCCTCAGTCTTCTACCACGACATTTACGGTAGATGGAAATTCGAAGCAGTTCGCTCTTCGTCTCCGCTATCCATCATGGGCTACCAAGATGGACATCAAGGTGAATGGCAAGAAGGTGAAAGCTGTGAAAGGTGCCGATGGCTATGTTGCTATCTCCCGACTTTGGAAGGCTGGTGATAAGATAGAAGTACAACTGGGTATGCAACTCCGAGAGGAGGCAACCAAGGACGATGCCTCCAAGGTGGCTTTGGTCTATGGACCTATCGTGATGGCAGGCAAGCTCGACAAGGTGGAGCATCCTTTCAGCAATCCTCAGAAATATAACGACTATTATACTTTCGACTTCAAGATACCCGCATCTACAGTAGAGAAGGCGAAGTATGAGGGCTTGAAGAGCATCAAGAACTTCAAGATGAAGAATGGCGTGGAACTCATCCCATTCTATGATGCCCATCACTGCCGCTATGCCGTATATTGGCAGAAGTAAATACAGAAGTCAATCAAATCTCTATATTTTCAAACACTAATGACAGATATAATATGATGAAGTTTAAATCAATAGCGATCTTATTAATGACCATTACTGTTCCAGTGATGGCAGAACCTGTTTCTGTGAATACCAAGGGTATGTCGCTTGTTCTCGATGTTGAGAATGGCAAACCTGCCCAGTATCTCTATTTTGGAACAAAATTGGATAACACCGAATTGCGAAACTTGCAAGTAGCAACAAATGGTCGTATGGATGCCTATCCAGCGTATGGTCTCAACACACCTGCCGCTTCGGCATTCGCCATGCGTCATAGTGATGGTAATCTCTCTACGTCACTCGTGGCAACAGGTAGTGATGTAAAAAGTGAGGGTAATACCACGCTTACCACTATCCACCTCAAGGATCCCATATATAATATAAAGGTGGATTTGAAGTATCGTGCCTATAGCGATGTGGATATGATAGAAGCCTGGACTGAGATTCAAAATGGAGAAAAAGGTACTGTCACCTTGACTACCTTTGCTTCTGCCATGCTCCCTATTCGCCGTGGCGATGTATGGATGAACCATCTCTCAGGTTCTTGGGCGAACGAGGCATAGTTGAGTCAAGAAAAATTGCAACCAGGGGCTTTTGTCATCACTAATAACGATGGCATTCGCAACTCTCATACCGACCATGGTGAGGTGATGTTCTCGCTCAGTGGCAAAGGACAGGAAAATGTGGGTGATGTCATCGGTGCTGCCATCGAATATAGTGGCAACTATAAACTCAGAACTGTAACCGATGATACCGAATATCACTATTTCTTTGCAGGCATCAATGAGGAAAACTCTGAGTATCACCTCAGGAAAGGTGAGACTTTCAAGACACCAGCCTTGGCTCTCACCTATTCTAAGGAAGGATTGAGTGGCGCAAGCCGCAACTTCCATAAGTGGGGACGCAAGTATATCCTCGCTCATGGCGACCAAGAGCGTGATATTCTTCTCAACTCTTGGGAGGGTGTGTATTTCGGCATCAACCAGCAGAGAATGGACCAGATGATGGCAGACATCCACTCCATGGGCGGCGAACTCTTCGTGATGGATGATGGATGGTTTGGTAAAAAATATCCTCGTACAAACGACAAACGTGGCTTGGGCGATTGGGTAGTGGATACCAAAAAGTTGCCTAATGGCATCGAAGGTTTGCTCCGTGATGCCAAGAAGAATGGCGTAAAGTTTGGTATCTGGATTGAGCCAGAAATGACCAATACGGTGAGCGAACTTTACGAGAAACATCCTGACTGGATTATCAAGTCGCCAGGTCGTGAACCCGTGACGGGACGTGGTGGTACGCAACTCGTGCTTGACCTTGCCAATCCTAAGGTGCAGGATTTCGTATTTGGTGTAGTGGACAATCTTCTCAGCAAGTATCCTGACATCGCTTATATCAAGTGGGATGCCAATATGGCCATCATGAACCATGGCAGCCAGTATCTTCCGATGGCAGACCAGAGCCACATGTATATCGCTTACCATGAGGGCTTTGCCAAGGTCATCGACCGTATCCGTGCCAAGTATAAGGATGTCGTTATCCAGTGTTGTGCCAGTGGTGGCGGTCGTGCCAACTGGGGATTCCTTCGTGGCTTTGATGAACTCTGGGTGAGTGACAACACCGATGCGCTCCAACGCATCTATATGCAGTATGGCACCAGCTATTTCTACCTGGCTATCGCTATGGCAAGCCATATCTCTGCCGTGCCTAACCACACCATGTTCCGCACCACTTCCTTGAAGTATCGCATCGACGTAGCGATGAGTGGTCGTCTCGGCATGGAGATTCAGCCGAAGAACATGACCGATGAGGAGAAGGCTATCTGCAAGAAGGCCATCTCAGAGTACAAGGAGATACGCCCAATAGTACAATTTGGCGACCTCTATCGTTTGGTTTCTCCTTTCGACAACCAGGGGTTGTCTTCCATCATGTATGTGAGCGAGGCGAAGGACAAGGTAGTGTTCTATTGGTGGAAGATTGCCAATTTCCACAATGTGCATCTTCCAAGAGTGAAGATGGCAGGTTTGGATGCCAATAAGATGTATAAAGTGCGTGAATTGAATGCCATCGACAATAAGCCTCTCTATTGTGAGGGCAAATCTTACTCAGGCAGGTATTTGATGGATCAAGGTTTGGAAATACCTTATATACATTCTGTTTCTGTGAACCGTGACAAGAAAAGTGACTGGTCTTCAAGGGTAATTTGCTTGGATGCAGAGTAAGGTGGCATCAAGAATGCAAAAAAGTTACTCAAAGAGTTCTTTCTTTGAGTAACTTTTTGTATTTTTGCACCATCTAAACGTATCTAAAAAATGAATAAAGCAATCATCGTTGTTATATTATCGCTTTTATGCTGTGTTTCCAAGGCTATTGAAATCGACCGGGAGACGTTTAACTCACTCACTTATGCAAATGGGTTGGCAGGAGAGACTGTGCGAAATATGGATGTGGATCACCATGGGCAAATATGGATGGCTACAGGTGCGGGATTGACTGTATTCAATGGTGTGCGTGCTCATTCCTATCGTTTCTACTGTGAGAAACTGAAGGGAAATGCCAAAGTGTATGATGTCTGTGAAGGATTAGGCAATAGTATCTTTGTCGGAACTAGCGAAGGCGTTTACGAGATGAAATATGGTAGTGATTCCTTTGTGAATGTGCTGCCAAATCTTGCCAATTCGGAAAATCTGTTTGCTGATGGGAACCTATATATATAGGGGCGAGAGAAGGCTTGTTCCTTTATGATGGAAAGAAAGCGAGAAAGATAAATATGGGCAAGCGTGCCAAATTGGATTACTTACCTCGACATTTTGTGAAAGACAAACAAGGCAATATTTGGTTTGATACGCGTTATTCACTCTGTTGTTATAATCCAAAGACCGGCAAACTCATTTCTAAGCAAATCACCCAGCAAATGCCGTACAACTCATTGTTGGCAAAGTTTGCCCTTTATGGGAACAAGGCTTTTGTGGGCACCACCAGTAATGGACTTTTTAGCTTGGATTTGCGTAGTGGCAAATTGCATCAAGTGGAAGGGGTGGGTGATATGACGGGTTCAATAGAAGTTGTAGATGAGAAAAAACTCTATGTTACCACGCGAGGTGATGGCGTCTTTGTGCTGGATGCAAATACAGAAAAGGTGTTGTCGCATTACGGTACGATGGAAGATGGGGAATACCTTTTGCCTACCAATCGTGCGGAGTGTTACTTGCGGGTTTCTGATGGGGTGGATTGGTTTGGTGTGTCTCGATATGGCGCTATTTATTCCTATTATAACTCTCATCTGTTTCATACCTATTCGTATGGTGCTTTCTCTACGCGCCATATGGATGTGTATGGCTTTTTGAAGCATGGCTCGGAACGTTTGATAGGCTTACAGAATGGCTTTTGGTATGTAAATGAAGAGAAGAATATCGTCAAGTTTTTCTCTTCGCAAGAGATGAACGAGGCGCATATCCTTTCCAAGTTTGCTTATTTCAATGGCAAGTTTTATATTGGAGCGTATGATGGAGGTTTGAGGATTTTCGACCCTCAGAGTCTCTCCGTGTCCAACCAGTCTTATCATCCGTTGCTGAGTAGATGTTCTGTTAGTGAAATGAAGCTCTCGCCTGATGGCAAGTTGTTTGTGGGAACCAATGAGGGCTTGTTTATAATTGACAGGACTGGGAAATGTGTGCGATATGCAGAGCAGAACTCTCGTATTAGTGGCGGTTCCATCAATGGTATCGTCTTCGACCATTCGGGAAATATTTGGTTTTCCAGCACAACGGAGATGTGTATTTACTTGGCAGCTACCCATGATTTCGAAAACTCTTGCTTCCCAAAAGACTTCTTTAACAAGAATATCTTGTCAAAATTATCTCCTGGACACCAACAAAAGATATTTGCAATAGGCCAAGGAAGACTGTTTGAAACCAATGAGAAGATGACACAGTTCGGAGAATTGGCTATCCCTAAGGGAATCATGGAAGATTGTTATCGCTTTTTCCTTGATGATATGCGTGGTCACTATTGGTTGGCTTCGGAAAAGGGACTGTTCTGTATGGATTATTCTCTGAAGAACATATTGCATTTAGACAATTCGTATGGTATTCGTGGCGATTATGTCAACGAAGCGATGATGGATGACGATGGGTATCTATGGATTTGTACGTCTGCAGGACTCGCATATATGCCGTTGGATAAGTTGTCAAGATGGTGTAGTGCCAAGCCTTCGCATCAGTTGCTCATCTATGACATCCGCCGAGGTGATGCTATGGTGAACTATGGAGAGGAGGGTGTCATCAACGACAAAGCTTCTGTCACGTTGCGTTGGAATATAACATCATCTCCTTTCCTTTTCAAGGCTACGCTTCCTAACTATGCCAAGACCGAAGGCCGATTCTATGAATACAAGGTGGATGGCGATAAGGAATGGAGAATGGTTTCAGAAGGAAAGGAAATATCCTTAACAAACTTGATGCTCGGCACTCACGATGTGAAGATACGCTTGATGGGGGCGGCGAGTACAGAGCGCACCTTCAGTATCTTCGTCATTCCGTCTATAGCTGCCATTCTGGAACTTATCTTCTTGATAGCCTCTATCGTGCTGTTTTTCTGGTGGCATCGATACCGCAAGAATACCCATACTTTGCTGTCTGAGCGTAACCAGATAGAGGATGCCTTGATAGAAATGGAACAAAAACAAGAGGAAACGATGGATGCACAGGAGGTGGCTGATAATAAGTATCAGAAGATAAAGGTATCTGATACAGAAAGTAAGGTGATCTTGAAAAAGATGCATGACTATATGGAACACGAACATGCCTATCGTAACCCTGACCTCAAGCGCAGCGACATAGCTGAGGCAATCGGTACGTCAGTGGTGAAGTTGAGCCAGGTGCTCAATCAGCAACTCAACGAAAGCTATTATGCCTACGTGAACCATTTCCGCTTGGAAGAGTTCAAGCGATTGATAGATGAGGGTGAATATAAACGCTACACGGTGACAGCTCTAAGCGAGCGATGCGGCTTTAAAAGAACCTCTTTCTTCAGTACTTTCCGTAAGGTGGAAGGTATGACTCCTGCCGAGTATTTGAAGACGAAGAACATCAGAACGACACTATAGAGTACGACTAACTTAGTTGTACTTGTAGTGTAAAGTGTTGAATATGAGTTAGATAACGTATTTGTATGTAACTCCTAACTAAGTTGAAGACAAGTGAGCCTAAAAAACTTGCTTGTCTTTTCTTTTTGCCATATCTTTGCAGCAGAAACGATTAAAACCCAAACTTAAAACAATAACGATATGGCAACAAACACTAACCCTAACATGGACACCATCTCACGTATATATAATATGTACGCAGAGGATGTAAAGAGATATTTCGTCTCTCAATTTCATGATGTAATGCTCGCAGAGGATATGCTTCAAGACCTGTTCTTGAAGGTGATGAAGAAAGACCTCATCAGTGAGCAGACAGCCAAGAATCTCTTGTTTGTCATTGCTCACAGAATGGTCATCGATCGTTTTCGTCATCAGGCATTGGTGCAAGACTACCAGCGTTCTGCCATGTATGAGATGGAGATGAGTACGCCTAATATGGTCATCGCTCAGATGGATGCAGCTCGCATCGTGAAGTTGGAAGGCAAGTGTTTGTCTCAGATGAAGGAGAGGCCTGCTACTATTTATCAACTTTTCGTTCACGAGGAGAAGAGTGCCAAGGAAATTGCCGAGGAGATGCAGATGAACCTTCGTACCGTGGAGGGCTATATCCTCCGTTCTAAGAAAACCGTTCGCGAATATCTTTCTAAGTGTATGTAACGCTCTAAATCTTCAAACATAACAAACCTTTTCTGTGATATGAAACATTTTTTTATACTCTTGCTTGCCTTGTTAGGCTTAGAAATCTTTCTGCCAGATGCCTTCGTTGCAAAGATCATGGCAAAGGATATAACTGTTAAGGTGGGTGGCGATATACAGTCTGCCATCGACCAAGTGTCGGCTACCAATGTTGTAGGTCGTGTCATTCTGGAGGAAGGTACATATGACCTCACGAAGACATTGGTGCTCAAAAACTACGTGACTCTTTCGGGTGCGGGAAGCGACAAGACGGTGCTTCGTTTTTCGGCTGGCGACTATGCTGGTATCAAGAATAAAGGTGAATATAGCGTACTTAGGGATGCTGGGATAGAAGGATTGAAGTTGATGAGTACAGCGAAGGGGGTGCAGAGGTTTGCCATAGAAATAACTGCCCTTGGCGATACCAGACATCGCAACATAGTATTGCGTGATGTAGAGGTTACCGATTTTGGTATGACACATCTTAAGCGTTGTGACAATGTGGAGATAACCGATTGCCATTTCCATGACAATTTTGTGGAGCCTGCGGACAATGGTTCACTATACTTCCAAAACCTTTATTTGCGCTATGTCAATAATGCCACCATTACTGATACCGATCTTTCCAATAATCCTTCGTCTTCATGTCTGCATACGGTGGGAGGAGACAATTTGGTCTTTACCCGTGTGCGTTGTAACAATTCTGCCGTGCAGGATGGTGCCAACATTCAGGAGGGTACCACCAATATTACATTCAAGGATTGTGAATTCAAAAACAATGGTCGTTGCGGCATTGATATTTGGGAAAAAACTTCATCAGGGCATATTGAGGAATGTACGGTGACAGGCAACAAGCAGCAGAACTTCAAGGTAAACGGCACGTTTACGATGCTTCGTAACAACGTTCCATCGCAAGAGACTCTTGACAACCTGGGTTGGAAACAGAACATTCTCGATGATGGGAAATACTATATACAGGTTCTGACAGATTCCAAAGTTAGTTATCTGACCAATAACTCTTCATCGAGAAAGGTGGAACTTGCAAGTAAGAACGATGCCTCACTTAAGCGTCAGCAATGGCAGATTTCGCATGATGGCGAGGGGTATAAGATAACGAGTGCTTATGATGGCAGATACCTGAATGAGAAACAGGAGTTCGGCACCAATGCCTACGATGCAGCATGGAACACATTTATCATCTATACCACTGCGGACAACCATTCTGCTATACAGACATCCGGACGAGGTGTCGGTGGAAGAACTGATGCTTTTTTCTGGAGCAAGGGTGAAACATCTTTATTGCTTGCCACTTCTACGCCATCTACTGATGAGGTCATATTCGCATTTCTGCCAGTTGCTGAAGTAGATGGCATCAGTAATCTTACCATGTTTCATGACGCTTCACAAGAATATTATACTATTGACGGAACAAAGACTGTCGTCCCCCTGCGTCCAGGTATCTATGTCTGCAACGGACGGAAGGTAGTGGTAAGGTGATATTTATGATATATCAAGAAGAAAAAGGATGTGATTCGATAGGATGCAGAAAGAAAATACAAAAAAAGTTGAGTAGTCTTTCTTGCTTGCTCGAATAACATGATATAAACAACAATTTATTAACAAAATCATTATTATATGAAACCAAAATTTTTACTTTTAGCTTCCATGGCTCTGCTGAGCACAGCCGTACAAGCACGTGACATTCACGGCGTGAAGGGGTATTACAACTATACCGCCGCACAGTTGCAGCAGGATGGTCTATGTCGTGTAGATGAAGGAACTGGTAATAAAGACAAAAACTGGTTGCCTGCCGTTAACTTTGCGGATGGCTATATGGAGAATGTATTGGGAGTAGGCGATGCTGCCAAGAATTGGTGGCGAATGACAACTTACCTCAATTACCGTGCACAAGACCAGAATATCAAGATAACAAAGAACTATCCAGTTGTTGCTTTGAAATTCTCTCTTCCTAAGAATGTAAATGAGGAGGCTATCAATATGACAATTGAGCATTGGTGGAAAAACCCATACGATGGTAAGAACTCAACGATGACCAACAAGAATGGTTTGGGTATCAATGGTGTAAGTAGTAATGGTCGCAATGAATGGGCAACTATGTGGCGTGGCAAGAAAATCACAAATTCCAAGGCTGGTTTGATGGTTGATCGTGATTCTTGTAAAATGGCTGGTGATAAAAATTATGACAAATGGCTCACCAATCAGGATGAAGGCATTGCTTATGTGATGCGTACAGGCAATTATGGTACAGCGGCAAGCAAGGACACTTCATGCGTAGTGATGCGTTTGCCAGAGACAGCTCCTGATAAAGATGAGTTTGTACTCTTACTGAATTACTATTCCATTGCTGATACGCTTACAACAGAAGCTGTAAAGCCATCCAAGCGTTTGCTCGACCGTACGGATATAGAGAGCGTAGGTTACCACTTGATGTTCTTTGGTTATAGCAACGTCGAGGATGCCATAGAAGCACCAAAGGCATACGTCAAGTGGATGAAGACATATTCTTCTTTGAAAGATGCAATGGATCAGATTACACTTGCCAATAACTATGGCGATGGTACGGAGAGCGTAGCCAAGACCCAACTCAACTATGGTCTTTACTATGCAGAGGAAGCTTTGGCAGGATTTAAGTATCTCAATAGTGAACCAGATGCCGATGATGATCCTGCTTATAAGGCATACAAGGCTGCTTACGAGGTAGCCAATGAGGTATATAACTCTGCAAGTGCTACGGATGCAGACTACGCTAATGCCAACAGCAACTTGCAGGAGGCACGTGTTGCTTTCAACAAGCAGGTTGACTTGCCAAGCGACTTGGTTTATAACTATATCAAGAGTGCTACGGGTCAAGGTGCCATCATCGTTGGCAATGATGAGGTAACAATCGGTGGAACCACTGGCAAGCCATTGACCGTTGGTAGTGCAGATGCAGCTCAGGCTTTGAGTTTCGTGGCTACGGGTTCTGTAGTGAATGGTCAGAAGAGTTATACATTGAAGAGTGCTACGGGTGCAGTGATGCAGGCGAGTGATGGTACCTTACTCTTGGTAGAGGGTGCTACAGGTTCTCCATTCACATTCAGCAAGCGCGATAATGAAGGAAATGCCTTTGATATCCATTGTGGTGACTACTATTATTACTTGGATGGCGATGGTCAGTTGGCTAAGGAGAAGGAAATCACTTCTGATGTGGCTGCTGATTTCGAAGCTCTCTCAGCTTATCTCTTTACGGTGGCTGACGCTTTGGAAGACTATCAGAATAATGCTGCTGCCGACGAGAAGATTGGTCTTGACTTGGGCTGGGAGTTCAATGACGCTCCAGAGGAAGACCCTGGTACACGTGGCTTGATTGAGGGCGTGGAGAAGGTGATGAGCGAGAACGCTGAGACCAAGATGGTGAACCACTGGCGCATGAGCCGTTGGCGTAACTTCTCTCGTGTCAACCAAGAGACAGTTAAGAACAATGATAATACAGAGGCTACTTGCCTTGTGCTTTCTTCTGCTCCAACATACGACAACTTTGATGGTTCAGAGACAGGTATTGTCAATGACTATGCCAATCCTGCTGCTATACGTCTCGATCATGGTACAGAGAATCCGTTCTATGTACGTGACCCTAACCCACGTGATGATGCATACGCTTACAATATCAATGCGGGTGTCAACCGTTACTTTGCCATCAAGATGACTCATGTAGATGCAGAGTTTGGTACGATGACATTCTTGGGGACAGACAATACTGTTAGTATTTCTATTGATAACGTGACAGGCAAGAAGGGCGATGTGCTCTATTGGGACTTGTTGCAGAATGGATTCTCTGTAGGCAAGAAGACATATACCAGTGCTTTCTTCTCACCTACAGGATTCACAAAGGCCACTACCAAGATGTATATTGACTGGATGCGTACTTATGCTTCTATCGGTGATATTCCTGAGGAGAGCTTCGCAGAGGATGTGGCAAGTGGTATCGCAGAGGTTGCCAATGACAAAGATACCGTAAAAGATGGCAAGTACTACAACTTGCAAGGTATGGAGGTAAGCAAGCCTCAGAAGGGTATCTATATCCAGAATGGAAAGAAAATTGTAGTGAAATAATAAGATAAAGTTAGTTGTTAGTTTTAAAGGGGATGTACCAAGTCAAGTTGGTGCATCCCCTTTTTAATGGTCTTTTCTATATAAAAGGGTGTAAGTTTTTTGAGTACTATGTATGGCTGAAACGAATTACCAAGTAAAATAGCATTAAAAACATAAAACTTAGTAATATGAATTTAGGTAAATTAAAACAACGGGTTATCGTTCTGTCCTGTCTGCTGTGCATGATAGTGGCTGCTGCTTGTACCGACTCGGATGATGTCGGCGACAACTATAGGACTTTTACGGGCGAAACCATCAAGGACTTTTTGGAAGCCAACCCAGAGTACTCTGAGTTTGAGCAGGCTTTGGAGAAAGTCAATGCCCTCTCCCTGATGGCATCGTATGGTAAATACACCTGCTTCGTTCCTGATAATCAGGCTGTGAACAACTATCTGACAAAGAAAGGCTTCTCTTCCTTTGAGGCTTTCCTGGATTCTACCAAAGCAGTAGAGCAGATGGTCTATTATCACATCATTGATGGCGAGAGCAATGGGGTAGGCACTTACTATACCACGGCGTTCGGCACCAGCAATATCGAGACCAAGAATATGGAGGGACGTTTCCTCTATACCAACTTGGACAGTGATGGTGCTACTTGGCTCATCAATAATTCTGCCAAGATCGTATCACCTAACAATACGATGGTGAATGGTGTGGTTCATACCGTAGATCAAGTGGTGGAAGGTAATGACGACATTCTGAGCGACTACTTGCAGAATGATGCTCGTTTCAGTCTCTATGCTGAGGCTTTGAGAAAGACAGGTCTCATCGACTCGTTGACTAAAATAGAGGATGATACATACGTGCAGCCTACTACTGCCGTTAAAGATGATGCTCCATTGCCAACAAGACGTTTGTATGGCTTCACAGCCCTCTTGGAACCTGATGAAGTTTTGCGTGCTAACGGCATTCAAACGCTTGATGATATGCGTGCCTATGCCGAGAGCAAATACCCTTCAGGCAAGGGATTGGACGATACCAACCGTGCCAGCAGTTTGAATATGTTTGTGGCATATCACTTGATACCATACAAGTTGACGAGCAGTCAGCTTTGTCCTACACGTGACCAGACTGTGACCCAAACCTTTGAGGATCCAGAGTGGCAACGTGAGAACTACCGAGATGGTAAGTATTCCTTGGACAACTATTTGTTCCCGATGGCACCTAATACGCTCATCAACGTACAGAAGTTCGTTTGGCGCGACCAGGCGGAACAGACTCCAATCTTTAATGATGTAAGAAATCCATACAATCCTAAGTATGTGAATATGATCAATGAGGAGGAAAATGTTGTAACCATCGACCTCGCCAACTCCAACCTTGACTGTCTGAATGGTGAAGTGCATTCCTTGACAGGTATGTTGTACTATGATGAGAAGGTGTATCACAAGCGACTTCGTATGGACTTCACCCTCTTCTTGCCAGAAATGTGGAGCAATGACTTGATTTCTGGTCATCATACGATTCCTCGTGGTTATTGCAAGAACATCACTTGGGATGACAAGGAGAGTGTTTCCATGAAATATTGGATACGATATGGTACGCACAGTTACCACAATGGAGATATGTTTATGGTGAATGGTCGTTGCAATGCCGACATCGTCATCGGTCCAATCCCTTCTGGTAGCTATGAGGTAAGAATCGGTTACCAAGTACGTACCAACGATTATGGCATTGTGCAGTACTATCTGGATGGAGAGCCTTGTGGCATACCTCTTGATATGACGAAGACATCTGTTTCGCCCGAAATTGGTTTTGCCCAGTCTTGGTTCTATCTATATGGTGGTGTCGAGCAGGCACCATTTACGGGGTGGAGTTCTGGTAAGGAAACAGAGGATGACTACTATGGTTACAACAACGACAAGGCGATGCACAACAATGGCTATATGAAGGCAGGTGACAGTTATGTGAGTCTGGAGCCTGCTGGTGGTAACTATAACCCAATCCATGCGGTATCTGCCAGAAATGACATCTATGCCGTGCGCCGTGTGCTCAAGATGGTGACTTGGTCTAACACTCAGACCCATGTGCTTCGTATTTCCAACTTGATGGATAAGAGCTTCCAGCTCGACTATATAGAGTTTATGCCAAAAGACTTGATAGAGGACGAGGATACGCACTAATCCCAATCATTCACAAGATAAACAGAATTCAAGATGAATAAGACATATAAACTATTATTGGTATTAGGTCTCCTGGGTGGGATGACTTCTTGCACCGACAAGTTTGACGATGAGGAAGGCAAGAATCCTACCTGGCTGGGTACCAATATCTACGACTATTTGAAGAGTCGTGGTGACTGCAACAATTTCATTCGCTTGATAGAAGACGAGGGTATGAAGAACGTGATGCAGCTTTCGGGCAGCAACACGGTGTTTTTCGCCAATGATGATGCCTTTAGTCGTTTTTATCAGACCAATACGATGGGCATTACCTCTTATGAGAAGATGCCTGAGTCGATGAAGAAACTCTTCTTGCGTTTCGGAGTCATCAACAATGCTCAGTTGATAGAGCGTCTTTCTCGCTCCGACAATGGTGAGGTGCTCATGCGCCGTACTACCAACATGGAGGTGACTGATACTATCCCGATGGTTGCGGCTGCTACTTTGCCAGACAATACATATTTCCAGAAGCTCCGTGAGAAAGGCAAGGACGTGCGCTTGTTGCAAGATGGTACGAAGTGGACTTTGGTGCAGTTTTTCCCATACGTGATGAGCCATAAGGGCATCAACAATGAAGACCTTCGTTTTATGATGGGCAATGACCTGGTATCTATTGATAGTACCTATTTATATGGCAACCGTGTGGTACGCCAAGACTTGATTTGCAAGAACGGCTATCTGCATGAGTTGGAGAATGTACTTTTGCCACCAGACAACATGGCTGGGTATATTCGAAAGACCCCAGACCTAAGTACCTTCAATAGTTTGATGAACCGTTTCTGCTGTCCTACCTATTATGGCAAGACCACGGCAGGCGATTCCATCATGGAGTTGCGCTATTTTAACACGGGAGGGCATGCGCTCAAGACTGATCCTGATGGCAATACTGCTCCTGGTACCTTGCTCTACGACCCAGGATGGAATCTTTACGCCTCTGCCTCTACATCGGGAACGCAGGCGGGTTATGAGCAGACTATGGGTTGTATGTTTGTGCCAACCAATGAGGCGATGAGCAACTTCTTCTCGCCGAATGGAGAGGGAGCCGACTTCTACAATGCCTTCGGCAGCTGGGAAAATGTACCTACCTCTATGGTGGCAGACATCATTAATGCTAATATGAAGAATAACTTCCTCACGGCATTGCCAAGCAAGTTTGACAAGATAGAGGATGAGAATGGCTATTCCATGGACGTGAAGGAAAGCGACATCAAGCAGACCTATATCGCCAGAAACGGACTTCTGTATATTACCAACAAGGTATTTGCACCACAAGACTACAAAACGGTGATGGGACCAGCCAAGATTGATGTCAACAACAAACTCTTCAATCTTGCCATCTCTGACACCAAGTATTCTTATTATGCCTACTTGCTCCGTGCGCCAAAGAACACCTATTATTTCTTTGTCACGCCAGATGCGCATGCCAAGGACTATGTGGATCCTGTGACACAAGGCTACTCTTCGGATGCCTTGAAAGCAAAGTTGAACTTCTATATCAACTCGGGCAACAACATCGTGGCAACTCCTATTCAGGTGGAGACAGGTGATACCATTGTCAACAATCGTTTCCCATTGGGCGCAACAAATGTGGTATCTACTGGTATTAAGAGCCGAATGAATGACATTCTGGGGACACAGACCATCGTCGCAGCATACGATGGCGATTTGGAAGACAGGATAGCAGGAGGTCAGGAGTGGTTTGTGAGCAACTCTTATGCTCCAGTACATATCAAATCGCTCGCAGTGGGCGGTAAGGTAGCTGGTGCTGGCAATGGCAAGCAACTCACTATCAACAAGACTTTCAATAAGAGCAATGGACATACTTTCGAGATAGATGGCATCATGCAGAATACCACTCAGTCTGTCTATGATGTGTTGAAGACACATAGCGAGTTTGATGAGTTCTTTAACATCTGCCAGGCTATCGGCGTTTTCTCCACGTCATCGGTAGATGGCAATGCGGCTCTCGACTATCGTGTTACCTTCCTCAACCAATACCACTACACCGTGTATGTGCCTACTAATGCCGCCATCCGAGCAGCGCAAAGCGCAGGAGTCATCCCTACGGTCGATGAATGGGAGAATGAGGGCGATGCTGAGGTAAAGGCTGAGATGACAGAGAAGTTGATGCGCTTCGTGCGCTATCATTTCCAAGATAACTCCGTGTTTATTCATGGTGCCAAGGAGAGCAACAAAGCCTATCTCTCTTCTACGCTCAACAATTCCACCAGCAAGTTCTATCCTATCACGGTGACCAACACGGGTGCAAGCATCAGTCTGAAGACTGCGGCAGGAGGCACCGCCCATGTCGTCACTTCAGGTGGACTCTACAACTTGATGGCTCGTGACATCATCGTGAACAATAAGGATCGCAATGCTGCTACGGAGATAGCCTCTTCCTCTTACGCTGTCATCCACCAGGTGGATCAGGTGCTCAACTTTGAGACTACAGCACAAGTCAAGTTACGTAAACTAAAGAGAAAATGAAGATTATGAAACATATATTTATCAAGCGATGCATAGGTGTGCTATTGACCTTATGTTTCACCATCGCCGCCCAAGCCCAGCAGATGCTGACAGGTAAGGTGGTAGATTCTGCCACGGGCGAGGAAATCATCGGTGCTTCTGTGACTGAGGTGGATGCCACAGGACGTATCATCACGGCTGCCGTGACCAATATGGATGGTGATTTCTCCTTGTCCATCAAGAACGCCAAGAACAAGTTGTCGGTATCTTATATTGGATATAAGGCCCAGAAACTGGCGATTGGTGCCAAGACGAGTTTCCAAATCAAGTTGGTCGATGAGAGTCGTGCCGTTGACGAGGTGGTTGTCACTGCCCGTAAGCGTGCCAGTGGCGAGAGTGGATTCAATATCTCGCAGCGTGAGTTGAGTATGGCTGTGGGCAACTTGAAGATGAGTGACTTGGAGGGTACCTCCATGACCTCTGCTGAGGATGCCTTGCAAGGTAGAATCTCAGGTCTCGACATCGTGGGTAGCGGTGTGCCGGGTAGTGGTAGCCAGATGCGTATTCGTGGTACCAGCACCATTACGGGTAACACGCAACCTCTTGTCGTGGTGAATGGTGTGCCTTTCTCAGGCGACATCGACTCCAGCTTCGACTTCTCTTCTGCCAACGACGAGGAGTATGCCGACTTGCTCAACGTGAACGTGGATGATATCGAGGAAATCACCGTATTGAAGGATGCTGCCTCTACTGCCATGTGGGGCTCAAAGGGTGCCAATGGTGTGCTTTTGATTACCACCAAGAAAGGTGCGAGAGGTAAGACACGTCTGAGCTATACCTATAAGTTTTCTGGGCAGACCCAGCCTAAGGGTATGGATATGTTGAATGGTGACGATTACACCATGTTGATGAAACAGGCATTCTTCAATAGAACTCTTGGCAGCAAGGAGTCATACGATGACTATTCTTTCGATGAATTGAACTACAATTATACGGGTTTTGCCCAAGCATACAACTATGACAAGAATACCGACTGGGTGGATGCAGTGACCCAGCATGGTTGGACCCACGACCATTATCTCACCGTGAGCGGTGGTGGAGATCGTGCCAACTATCGCTTGTCGGGTGGCTATTACGACCGCACAGGTACCAACTTGAAACAAGAGTACCAGCGTTATAGCAGCCGCTTGCAGTTGGAGTACAACGTGTCACAGCGTATCAAGGTCACTTCCGAGATGCAGTTCACTTATTCTGTGAACAACAAGAACTATCAGTCGCTCCTCGACATCGCCTACAAGAAGATGCCAAATATGAGTATCTATGAGTATGATGCAGAGGGAAACAATACGGGACGTTATTTCAACATCACCCCAGGTCAGGGTATCGGCGACACCAGTGGAAAGTTTGATTCAAGGCAGCGCAATTTGATGAATCCAGTGGCATTGGGCAACCTTGCCAAGAACGAGGTCAAGGGCTATCGTGTCGTTCCTAAGATACAGTTGCAGTATGACATCTTTGACCCGGAGAAAATCTATCTTCGATATAATGGTTGGGTGGCTATTGACATGAACCATGAGCGTACAGAGAAGTACCTTCCATCGGAAGTCGTATTTAATGCCAGCAACAACTATGGCACCACCAATGAGGTGACCAACCAAATGAGTGACAAACGTACCATCGCCACAGAGAACAGTTTGACTTGGCAGAGCCGGTTCAAGAATGCTAAGATGCACAACTTGCAAGCTCAGTTCAAGATGCAGACCAGTACCTCTACTAGCACTACCCAGTTGATTACGAGTCGTGGCTTACCCAGCTCTTCCATCACAGATGCAACAGCCAATGGTCAGATTGCCTCTACCCAGAATGCCAATTCGCAAGATCATAGCGTGAGCTGGATGGGACGTTTGCACTATGTGTTCAATGAGCGTTACATCTTTGATGCCAACTATCGCATTGATGGAAGTACCCAGTTTGGTTCTGCCAACCGTTATGGAAAGTTCCCTGGCGTGGCAGCCAAGTGGCTTATTTCCGACGAGCCACTCTTCAAGAAGGCGTTTGGTGACAAGGTCGTAACCTTGTTGGCATTCCGTCCTAGCTGGGGTATCTCAGGCCGTCAGCCAGGCAAGAACTACTTGCAGTACTCCTTGCTTTCCACCGACTCCTATGGTTATATGGACATGAGTGCCGTTTATCCTACTCGTATTCGCTTGGATGGTTTGAAGTGGGAGAAGGTGACCTCCATGAACTGGGGTGCAGACCTGGAACTCTGGAATGGTAAGATAGCCGTCAACTTCGACTATTATCACAAGCGTACGAACGACCTTTTGTTCAGCAATATCTCCATCCCGTCCACCTCAGGTTTCGCCACCTTATCTTACAAGAATGTGGGAACGCTTGACAATGATGGTTGGGAGGTGACCGTGAACTTCAACAAGATTATTCAGACTAAGAAGTTCTCTATGGACTTCAACTTCAACTTGGCTTCCAACAAGAACAAGATTGTGGATTTGAACGAGAGCGTGCTCAATAATTATAATAATGTGGAAACCTTCGGCAACGGATCCTATGCTACCCGCTTGCAGGTAGGCAACTCCTTCGGAAGTATCTATGGCTTCAAGTACAAGGGTGTGTATGCATACGGTTTCGACAACTTGGAGAAGGCCCAGGCAGAGGGCAAGACATGTCCAGTGGCTCGTGATATGAATGGCAACATCATGTATAACTATGATGGCACCGTGAAGCCAATGTACTATTATTATAATTCCACCAAGTACCAGTTCCAGGGTGGTGATGCCATCTATGAGGATCAGAACGGAGATGGTAGCATCGACCAGTATGATGTGGTCTATTTAGGCAACTGTAACCCAAAACTCAGTGGTGGATGGGGACTCACCTTGCGTTATGACAAGTTCTCCGTGAACTTCTTCTGCAACTTCCGTTATGGCAACAAGATTATCAACAAGGCTCGTATGGATGCAGAGAATATGTACTATGCTTACAACCAGTGCTCTACCGTAAACTGGCGTTGGCGCAAGGAAGGTGATGTCACCAATGTGCCACGTGCCGTCTATCAGCAAGGTTACAACTGGTTGGGTTCCGACCGCTATGTAGAGGATGGTAGCTTTATGCGTATGAAGTACATCACTTTCCGCTATACCTTCCCTACCACATGGACTAAGAGCCTTGGCATGAGTCGTGTGAGTGCATACTTCACCATCAACAATCTCTTCTGTCTGACCAAGTACAGTGGTGCAGACCCAGAGATCAACAGCAACTCGGCTACAGGTGTCGTAACCGATAACTCCACCACACCACGTTCTAAGGATTGGACGTTGGGCTTGTCAGTGAATTTCTAAATATAGCATCTAATATGAAATACAATATGTTCAAAAAGATAAGAAAGGCGATGGCAGTAAGTCTGCCATTGTGCCTGCTGACGTTCTCGTCGGTGTTCACTAGTTGTAATGACTACTTGACGCTCTATCCAGAGGACGATATCGTCGATGACGAATACTGGGTGGATGGCAACAAGGTGCAGAGTGTGGTAGCCGCAGGCTATCGCTATATATCTGACAACAATGTGCTTCGCAAGATGGTGTATTGGGGTGAGATGCGTGGTGACAATGTCGATTACTCCACTGGAGGCACCGAGGAGGAATACTTGCATGATGCCAATGTCCTTTCCTCTAGCTCTCTTGTGAAATGGGATGGCTTCTACAAGGTCATCAACATCTGCAACAACGTGATTCAGAAAGCACCTGCCGTGAGAGAGAAGGATGTCAACTTCACGGAAGAGAAGTTGCATAGTTATATGGCTGAGGCTTATACCCTCCGTGCGCTCTGCTATTTCTACTTGGTGCGCTCCTTTGGTGATGTACCATACGTGACCGAGCCATCGGATAGCGAGCAGAAAAACTACATGGTGGAGCAAGCACCTGCCGACAGTATCGTCAACTGCTTGGTGAGCGACTTGGAACAATATAGCATCCAGTGGGCACCTAACGATTGGGAAACCGAGGAGTACTCTCATGGTAGGATTACCTTGAATGCGGTGCGTGCCTTGCTTGCCGACATCTATTTGTGGCGTGCAAGCGACATCAAGAACGAAACTGCTGATGATGACTATCAGAAGTGTGTGAATCTCTGTAATGCCATCCTTATGGACGACAACTCTACCTTGGTGTTCAGTGAGGCGGAGAGTATGTACAATGACGTGTTCTATCGTGGCAATGCACCAGAGAACATCTTTGAGTTGAACTTCGTGACCAATGGTCTCGCCAACTCATCCACCTCTACGCTCTATGGCAATACCAACAAGAGTGCGACCCCTCATTTCTTGCCATCGCAGAAATTCTATTCCCTCTACTCAGAGAATGACACACGCCGTTATCAGTACTTGCAGCTCAACTATGCAAGTAGCAGTACCACCCCTATGGTGTCAAGTTATCGTGTCTTCAAGTATGAGGGACAACGACCAGCTTCCGACTTCGGTTCTACGGATTACGTCTATCGTTCCAGTTCAAGCTATGCCAACTGGATCTTCTATCGCCTGGCAGACATCTATCTGATGAAGGCTGAGGCTCTGGCACAGTTGGCAAAGGACAAAAACGATGAGAACTTGGCGAAACTCTCCCTGCACATGTGCAATGTTATCCATTCCCGTGCCACATTAGAGAAAGACACACTTGAGATGGGACAGATCTCTGATCTGGAAAGCATCGTCTTGGAGGAGCGCAGACGTGAGCTTTGCTTCGAGGGCAAGCGTTGGTACGACTTGCTCCGCAAAGTGCGCCGTGACGGAACCACCAAGAATGCCGTGGATATCCTGGTGTCAGCAAGAAGTGGAGACACCCAGCTCTTTGAGGCACGCTTGTCGAGCGAGGAAGCCTGGTATCTGCCAATCTCCAAGACCGAGATGAATGCCAACCCACACTTGCATCAGAATTCATATTATCGACTGAGAGAGTAAGCATTTCTTTGCGTACTCATTCTTTCTAAAACGAATAAGAAAATATGAAACAGAATTATATGAAACATATTGGAGCGATGGCACTCGGCATCTTGATGCTGAGTGCTTGTCAAGACAACGACTGGGACGACCATTATGGCATTGATAATAGCAATACTGCCACAATGAGTGTGATGCAGACGTTGGAGGCAAACACCGACTATAGTGAGTTCTGCAAGGTCATCAAGGAACAGCACCTCGATACTTTGCTGAACAGTGACCAGTCTTTTACGGTCTGGGCTCCTACCAACAATGCCATGGCAGCCTTTGTCTCTGATGGTAATGACGTGGAGCATTTCTTGCAAAACCATATCAACCGTTATGTGTATAGTGCGGCCGATCTGACTGATACCATCAACGTGCGCATCAAGATGCTGAATGGCAAGTTCCAGAACTTTGCCAAGGGTGGAGAGGGGCTGACCTTCTCCGACATTGCCTTGACGGGCAATGACTATGCGGCTACCAATGGCTTGATACACACCTTGTCGAAGGTAGCTCCGTTCTACTTGAACATCTATGAGAGCATCAAGGAGAACGTGGGAAAGACCGACTCCCTGTCGCATTACTTGCAGAGCTTCGATGAATACACTTTCGACAAGAGCAACAGTACTGCTACAGGCAAAAACGAACTGGGGCAGTTGGTTTATGACTCCGTCTTTGTCTATTCCAATCCTTGGATGAAGAAATATGGTGACCTTTACAAGGAGGATAGCATCTATACTGTCATTGTACCTGACAATGAGTGTTGGAAGGCAGCTTATGCTGAGACATCGAAGTATTTCCGTACTTTCGGCACCTTGGTTGATGCAAAGGAGAGTACTCTGAAAGTGCCTACTCGTACCTATGAGGTGGACGACCAGTTGGCAGATTCCCTGACTCGTGCCTATGCGATTCAGAATATGGCTTCCAACTTGGTGTTCCGTGGCAAGACCGACTTTAGTGCTGCACCAGGCGACTCATTGGTTGCCACATCAGGCAATGTATTCCATCATCCTATCGACTTGCTGGCGGGTGCTAATGCGGAGACTGTGAGCAATGGAACCATCTGGCACACCAGCCAGTGGAACTATCAGCCAGAGGATTGCTTCCTGAAGGAAATCGTCGTGGAGGCGGAAGATACCAAAAACCGTACAGATGCTTATGCCAACGTGTTCTCAAGAAGTGCTTCCTCTACCCAGTATGCCGACTCTGTGTCGGGACAGAAGTTCATCGAGGTGACAGCGGCAACCACTAGTTCTAGAACCCAGCCTATGGTGCAGTTTACGATACCGAACACCCTGGCTGCTACCTATGATGTATATGTCATCTTTGCCCCTTCGGAGGCATACGTGGAAGATGCCACGGCAGACAGTACCCGAGTACGTTTCTACCTTAACTATGTGCATGAGGATGGAAAGATGAAGGAAGATGCTGTCATCAATGGCGCCGTCACCAAGGGCAAGGGGATGACCAAGATGTTTGTGAAGCGCATCACATTGCCTTTTGCCAACTTCTCTGATTCTCGATTCTCTGGTTCCCAAGAACAAGATGCCGACTGTGTACGCTTGAGAGTGCAGGCTAATGTCAGTGCCTCTGAGACTACCAAGCTCACGAGAACGATGCGTATCGACTGTATCAAATTTGAACCCGTAATAGAATAAAGTCACGTTATGAATAAGATATATTTATTACAATTAGCCGTCTTGGGATGTGCCTTGTCGGCGCAGGCTCAGACGAGTCAACGCCGTTCGGCTTTGCCTAAGGCGGAGTGCTATGTGATCGGTATCGTGACAGATGCCTCCACGCACCAGCCTGTGCAGGGTGTCCAGGTGTCCTCTGGGCAATATGAGGCACTCACCGATGAGAAGGGTCATTACCGTGTAGGTGCTTCTTCTCGCCATGCCAACATTACTTTGCGACGTGATGGTTACACAGAGCGTGTAGTTGCTCTCAGAGGCGACACCTTGGTCAATACTACCTTGTATAGCCAGGCATTCCGTCCTAAGTTGAGCAGCGATGCCTTTACGACCGCTACCACGGCTATTTCTCTGGAAGATCTCTTGGCTGAGCGTGCAGGCAGTGATGTACGCAAGGTAAGTAGAAGCGGTGCTGCTGGTGTGGGTGCCAATCTCTTTATTCGTGGTTACAACTCGCTCAACGCCAACGCTCAACCTCTGATCGTGGTGGATGGCGTTATCTGGGACGAGCAGAACCAGGTGTCTTCTCTCTTCGAGGGACAGTACAACAATTCTCTGTCAGACATAGATGTCAATGACATCGAGCAAGTCCAGGTCTTGAAGAATGCTTCCTCCATCTATGGAACAAAAGGGGCCAATGGAGCTATCTTGATTACCACCAAGCGTAGTCATAGCCGAGTGACCAAGATTACGGCAGACCTATCATACGGTTTCAACTTGCGCCCTAAGACATACGACATGCTCAATGCGGCCGATTATCGCACTTATCTCAGTGAGGTGATGAAGGGTACTTCTACCGGTTCCTCTTATGCCACCTTATTCAAGTCATTTATGGGAACAGATCCGACCGCTACAGACTATTCTACTTATCACAATAACACGGACTGGAGTGACGAGGTTTATCGCATGGGGGGAACACAGCATTACGGCGTGAGTATTGATGGTAGTGATGACGTGGCAAGCTATGCCATCAGCTTGGGCTTTACCCAAAGCAATGGAACGGTGAAATCGATCGATTATTCTCGCTTGAACGCACGTATCAACGCCGACTTCAATTTGTCGAGAAAACTCCAGTTGGGTACACGTATGTATTACACTTACGTGGCGAAGGACCTACAGGATGATGGTGTGGAAGCTACCACTTCTCCTACCTATATCTCTTGTATCAAGTCGCCGTTCCTTGTGCCATATAGCTATACGGATGATGGTTCTATGTTGACCAACACACTCAATGATGTGGATGTACTGGGTATCTCCAATCCTGTGGCTCTCATCGAGAACGCCAAGAATACCAACAAGCATTATCGTTTCGGTATCAGCTTGATGCCTTCTTGGAAGATTAACTCTCACTTCACCTTGGATGGTGTGGCTGGTTATACGCTCATCAGTACGAAGGAGCATTATTTCTCTCCTATGACAGGTGTCGCCGCAAAGAAGGTGGATGGCAATACTTGGCGCAATACGGTGAAAGACCAGGCGATGACCCAGAACAACCTATATGGTAACGTCAACCTGAAATACAACTTGCGCAAGGGTAAGTCTGCCCTCGATGCTATGGTGGGTTATCGCATCATGCACGCCCAATTGAAGAACACCTATGCCGATGGCCACAATACCGGTAACGACAAGGTGACCAACTTGAACAACTCCTTGTCTTTCCGCACACTTTCGGGCGTGGATACCGACTGGGGCTCTATGTCTATGTTGGCTCAGGTGGATTACACCTACGACCATCGCTATCAGGCGTGGGCTACGCTTTCAGAGGATGCTTCCTCTCGTTTCGGCAAGGATGCTTCGGGCAGTTTCCGAATGATGGGCGGTTCCTGGGCTACCTTCCCTAGTGTAGGTGCAGCATGGAACGTCAGTAATGAGCGATTTATGAATAGTGTCAAGTGGATTGACAAGGCACGTGTCTATGTAGGTTACGGTTTGACAGGTAATGATGATATGGATGGAATGAGCCGTTACTCTTACTTGTCGGGCGTAAAATATCTCGGCAATGCAACGGGCTTGAAAATTGGTGCTTTGGCTAATGATCAGTTGAAGTGGGAGACCGTGAGTAAGTTGAACGCAGGCTTGCAGTTGAGCCTTTTGGACGACAGACTTCAGTTGGGCTTCGATTACTATCGTCACGTCACCAGCGACTTACTCACCTATAAAAAGGCAGACGTAGAGACGGGGCTCGATTATTATATGTGTAATGGAGGCAAGATGAAGAATACGGGCTATGAGGTGAGTGTAGGTGCTCGTCCTATTGCTTTGAAGAACTTCTCTTGGCAGACAGACCTATCGTTCTCTCATTATAAAAACCAGATTATCCAGTTGCCTGATGGTGAATATACCACTCAGGTAGGGGAAGGCGAGGTACTCACATCGGTAGGAGGTGCAGCAGGGCTTTTCTATGGTTATAAGACGGAAGGCATTTTTGCAACTTCGGAAGAGGCTAAGGCTGCCAACCTCAAAGTACAGAACTCGGATGCTTCCTACAGCCATTTCGGAGCGGGCGACGTTCACTTTGTAGATAGAGATGGAAACGGTATCATCAATGAGGCTGACAAGCAAGTGATAGGCAACCCTAACCCAGACTTGACCGGTAGCTTCTTCAACCGCTTCACCTATAAGCGTATTACTCTGGATGTGCTCTGCACTTATTCTTTGGGCAATGACATCTACAACTATCAACGTCAGACCTTGGAGTCGATGTCCAATTTCTACAACCAGACCAATGCCGTGCGCAATCGCTGGAAGAACGAGGGACAGAACGCTACGATGCCACGTGCCGTGTATGGTGATCCGATGGGTAACAGCCGATTTAGCGACCGATGGATAGAGGATGGTAGCTTCTTTGCCATCAAGAATGTGAAGATCTCTTACAACATCCCTATCAGCAATACCTACATCCACGGTTTGAACGTATGGTTGGCTGCTTCCAATCTCTATACCTTCACCCATTACCTGGGTGTCAACCCTGATGTGAGCCAAAGCAGCAATGTGCTTTATCAAGGCATCGACTATGGTTATCTCGCAGAGGGCAGGTCGTTCTATGTAGGAGTGAAAATCAACTTATAAAAGAATCATATTATGTTTAAGAATATCATAAAGAAGAATAGAAGCAAGCTCGTGCTTGGTATCGGAAGCTTGTCTTTGTTGATGTCATTCACTTCATGCAGTGACTTCTTTGATAGTGATTCCAAGAGTGTGGTGAAGACCGATGGACAGGTCTATACCAGTGAGCAGGAAGCTCGCTCGGGTATGTTCGGCTTGTTGCAAGGTTTGCAGACCGTGGGCGACAACTATGTGCTGATGGGTGAGTTGCGAGGCGACTTGATGACCACCACCAGCAACTCTTCGCAGGAGTTGCACGACATCAGTGAGTTTAATGCCAAGGGTGACAACTCTTACCTCAAGGAGCGTCAGTGGTATGCACTGGTGAACAACTGCAATTATTACATCAATCACTTGGACACGGCGGTTACCCAACTGGAGAAAGGCGTGTCGGTGAAGTTCATGCGACCTTATATGGCACAGGCCAAGGCGATACGAGCATGGAGCTATCTCAACCTGTGCTTGGATTATGGAAGCGTGAGATATACCACACAGCCTATCTTGGAAAGTCAGGATGTCAAGGACAAAGCCCAGGTGCAGGACTTGAAATTGGAGCAGTTGCTGCCATTACTTATCGCCGATGTGGAGCAGGCAGAGGAGTTGTTGCCTGCCAAGCAAGGTGCGGCAGATACTTGGCTGGCAGGCTATTCCGACCCCGGTTTCACGACTTCCACCACGTACGGCTCGTATATGGCACGGCAGTTGATGTTCCCTTTGCGCTTCATCTTGGGTGAACTGTATATGTGGAACGAGGACTTTGAGAAGGCGGTGCAGGCTTATTACGACTTGATCTATATGGATCGCTTGGCTTTGTGCAGCTATCGCAATCTCTACAATTCTACGGGTACGGCAGTCTCTACTCGCAACTGGGCAAACCAGTTCAGTGGTTTCAACTATGCCGACATCCTCACCGCCATCGTCTTCAGCAGCGACTACAAGGACAATGCCTCACAGTTGTATAGCATGGCAAACAGCCAGTATGTGATAGCACCATCCCAGGCATTGATAGATAATTTCAATGCGCAGTTCTATTATACCAATCGTGCGATAGAAGGCGACTTGCGTGGACTTTATGGCACCTATAGCTTGCGTTCCAACTCAACGACAGGTTTGGATGATGCCTATATCACCAAGTATGGTTCGATGACCGCCTCTTCCAATCGCTACGTGTCACCTTGCCGTGCGTCCCTCATCTGGTTGCGCTATGCCGAGGCTGTCAATCGCTTAGGCAAGCCCAAATTGGCATTCTATGGATTCTTGAAGTATGGACTCAGTGCCTACATCATCAACCTCTATCGTGACAAGGATGCCTTGCGAGGAGAAATCACGGGTGAGCCTTGGATGGACTTCGGACAGGATGCCCCAGATGGAGCTACTGCGGAGCTCTTCAAGAACAACAACCGTGGTTTCCATGCTCGTGGATGTGGCAATACCGATATGAACGAAACCTACCAGATAGAGGAGCAGCCTACCTTGCAGGATAGCATCCTGTGGGTGGAAGACCAACTGGTGAATGAGTATGCTTTGGAGACAGCTTTGGAAGGTAATCGTTTCCACGACCTGATGCGCATCTCCCGTTATCGCAAGGATGCTTCCTACTTGGCAAACAAGGTGGCAGCTAAGTTCAGTGGTAGCATGAGAGATAAGATTATTGGAAAGTTGTCTGATTCTTCCAACTGGTATCTGCCAGAGGAAAGTAAGTAAAGAGTTGCTTTCTTACTATAGGAATGCGGTTCGAACACTGTTCGAACTGCATTTTTTTTACATACTCGTTTGGTAGGATGATATCTTTTGCGTAGTTCTTGCCGTTGGAACGAACCTATAATAAATGAATAAACATAAATGATATGAAAAGAAAATTGATAACAATAGCATTGGCTTTGATGTCGATGGCATCCTTTGCCCAGCATCAGTATGCGCATCCTGGTATTGATCTGACCCAAGAGGAACTGGATCGTATCAAGACAAATGTAAATGCCTACAAGCAGCCTTGGCTGGATGGTTGGAATAAACTCTTGGCGGAGCGTGATGCACGAAGTGACTTCAAGGCATCGCCTAAGAGTACGGTCGGTGGTAGTGATGGCACTCGCCAGCGTGCCGAGCGTGATGCGGATGCAGCGTACTATAATATATTAAGGTGGTATGTGACGGGTAGTGTTGATAATGCCGAGTGTGCCGTTTCCATCTTAAACGACTGGTCGAATAGCATCCAAAAGGAAGTGACGGGCGAGCTGTTTATGCTCCCTATCTGGTCGTTTATGAAAGCTGCCGAGTTGGTGCGCCTTTATCCAGGGTGGAAGCAAGCCGACAAGGAACGCTTCACCACAATGGCTCGCGACTATTTCTATCCAGCTTGCAAGAAGTTTGTGGATGAAAGCACAACTTCATGGCCAGGGTGGGGCGGCCCAGCCAACTTCTGTTGCCTTGCCATTGGCATCTATCTGGATGATGCTGACAAGGTGGACGAGGCTATCCGTGTCTATAAGGAAGGAACCAATAACGGCGGTGCTTGTGTTCACAATGGCATCTTGCCATCTGGACAATGTGTAGAGATGGGACGCGACCAGCCTCATGCCGAGATTGGTATCAATGCTTATTCTGATTTCTGCAAGGCTGCCTGGAATCAAGGCATCGATCTCTATAGCTACGATGACAACCTCCTGTTGAGAGCGTATGAGTACCTTTGTCATTTCAATCTCGACCATACGGATGAGGTGAAGTGGGAGACTGTAAGTTATTGCGGTCATAACTTTTATTATCCTGCCAATAGCAATAGCGTGCCGACTTCGCTGCCTCAAAACCGTATCTATGGTGGCTTGCATTACCAAAGTGCCTATCATCATTACACCGAGGTGAAGAAGTTGGCTGCTCCTTGGATGAGGGCGATGATTCACCTGACTCCTTCGGAGGCACTGCGTGGTACTTTGTGGACTATCAGTGATACCACGACGGTATATAATAAGCCAGTTAAACCTTCTACCCCTATCCATTTGACGGCGGAACCAGGCTTGAAGCGTATTCATCTCAATTGGGAGGCGGCAGTGCCTAACTTGACGAGTGGCTGCGTCATCCAGCGCAAGGAAGGTTCGGGCAGTTGGACTAACTTGATTACTTTCACCCGTAACTGCTCCAGTGAATATGTAGATACGGATGTGGAAGTGGGAAAGACCTATTCTTATCGTCTGCGCTCCACTAATTATGGCGGTACACAGAGCAGTGGATGGTCGGTTACAGTTTCTGCTACTCCTGTAGCAGCGGAGGAATCCTTGCCTGCAGGATGGACCAAGACCGACTTGGGTGATGTGGCATTGGAAGGAACGTCTGAATGGGCGAATGTACAAGGTGGCTCTTGGCGAATCTTAGGCTCTGGCATAGATAACTGGAGTGGCAAGCAAGCCATCGGTAACTTCACGCATACCTCTGTTTCTGGCGATTTCGACATCAAAATGCGTATCGCAGAGTGTGAGCAGAGTGGTAGTGAGATTAAGGTGAAAGTAGGATTGGCTGCATTTGAGCAGCTTACGACTAATAGTCAGAGTGTATTTATGCAGTTGGAGGGTTCTGGGACACGCTTTGCAGATTTTTCGTGGCGAACACCTGGCGCAACTAAGTTGCAAGTCATTACAGGTTGTGACCATACCTGGAGCCCTGTTTGGTTCCGCATGAAACGAGAGGGCAATGTGTTCACGGGTTATCAGTCGTTAGATGGAGAGAACTGGATAAAGATAGGTTCTTGTACCTTGAACTTCTCCAAGAATGCTTACGTAGGCTTGTTTGTGACGAGTGGTGGTTATCGTCAGGATGGCTTTACGGCTCTCTTCGACCACGTGTCGCTTGATACTTCTGCCACAGGTATTTCTCAGGTGGAGGCATCTGATGATTCTCTTGAATCAGACTCCATCTATGACCTTTCGGGCAGAAAGATGAATGAGCAAAACCTGGCTGCGGGTATCTATGTCAAGAACCACAAGAAGTTTTTTGTAAAATAAGTTTATATGACAATGAAAAGAATAAGCATTTTGTTGACAACCTTCTGTTGTGTGATAGCCTGCTATGCACAGAAAATGAAGCATCCCTCCTTGCTCTATACCCAAGAACGTATAGAACAGGCTAAGCAGCGGATGAAGATCGATCCAGACATGGCGAAGGCTTGGAAAGAACTGAAAGTGGACGCAGACAAGCGAGTCAAGGCTAAACGCATCAATGACCTCGACTATCTCTCCTTGGCTTATCTGATGACCAAGGAACATAAGTTTTCCGACCGTATCAAGGAGATACTTCTCGACTTGAAGAAGACTGAGACTTGGGGAAGTGCAGAGATGCTGGCCCGCAAGCCTGTGTGGCATGCTGACCTGGGCTTGTCGCATAAGTGCTATCTCACAGCTATCGCCTTCGATGCCATCTACAATGACCTTTCAGGTTCGGAACGCAAGACTATCGCCAAGGAGTTAAACCGCTTGGGCTTACAGCCAAGTTTGGGCGATTGGCTATTGGAGCCGACTCGCATCCATTCCCTCAACTCAATGGGACACAACTGGTGGACATCTTGTGTTTGTATGGGAGGCATCTTGGCTCTCAGTTTGCAGAATGAGTTGCCTGAGGCTCGTGAGGCAGTCATGCAACTCAATGAACATCTGCCAGAGTGGTTTAGCTTTGCTGGTGATGTGTTGCAGCAGAAACCGAAGTCATTTGATGCGGCTGGTGGCATGTATGAGAGTTTGAACTATGCCAACTTTGGCATCCAGGAAGCCTTGCAGTTCCGCATTGCGATGAAGAACGCTTGCCCAGGGGTGGCTCAGCCAGAGATACCAGAACTGAAGAATGTGCCCAACTATTTTCTGCATGTGTGTTACCCTCGTACGGGCATCCTCTATGACCTCAACTTCGGTGACAGTCACTTGAATGTAACGGCGGAGAGTTCCATGATGTTGCTTTATGCCTTGGGCATCAGAAGCGACAATATGTTGTGGTATATGAAGCAGGTGCAGCAAGGACAGCATCGTGACGGATATTTCTTGAATCGCCCGATGGGCTTCCTTTATACGCCAGATCTGAGCAAAGCACCAGCTTTGCCTCGCATCGCCAACTCGCAACTATTCTCGGATTTCGGTTGGGCTACGATGCGTACCTCTTGGCAAAAGGATGCTACCATGCTCGCCGTGAAGTCGGGACAGACGTGGAATCACTCTCATGCTGATGCCAACTCGTTCATCCTTTTTCACAAAGGTGTGGATATCATCAAGGATGCAGGAAACTGTTGGTATCCTAATCCTGCCTATCGCGACTATTTCTTCCAGAGTCAGGCACATAACGTGGTGCTCTTCAATGGCAAGGGGCAGAGCAAGGAACAGCAATACCATGGTGCCACCCTTCGTGGCTATCTCTACCACCTGATGGATGCTGGCGATACCAAGTATATCTTGGCGAATGGTACGGGGCCTTATTCCGACCAGTTCAGCCGTAACTTCCGCCATTTCTTGTGGATGGACAATGTGGTCTATGTCATTGATGACTTGAAAACCCACGAGACAGGTAGCTTCGAGTGGTTGTGGCATCCTAATGGCGAGACGAAAAAGTCGGGTGTTGACCTCAATGTTACCAATGGAGAGTCTTCCGTAGTGATACGTCCGCTTTATCCACAACTCTTGGCGAAGTCAGACTTTGTGCATGATTATCCAGACGACCTTTATTGGGAGGTCGTGGAAACTCCTTCCGAGGACTTGAAGGGTAAGGATTCCTATTACTCTTTCCACCTGCCTGGCAAGTTTGACCGTATCAAGGGTGTGACTGCCATCATCCTCAAGGATTCGCCACAGGATAAGAATCTGCCTGAAATGGAACGCAGGGATGGCAAAAACTGGATAGGGCTTCGCATCAAGAACAAGGGAATGGTAACCGATTTGTATATCAACCAACTGGCAGATGGTAGGTTGATGCACAGCAACTCTTGGATAGAGGCGGATGGCTGGACTACCGATGCCTATATGTTTGCCGTGACTTATAAGGAGGGTACAGACCCTGCCGCCTCCAAGGACATCTTTCTGAGCTATGGTAGTGCCTTGCGTCGTGGCAGCAATACCTACTTCTCCTCCCTCTCCAAGCTCTTTTACATCCAGAAGGAAGAGGACAAGGGGATGAAGCTATGGATAGAGGGACAGCCAAAGGTGAATGCAAGTTTCGGTCAGATGAAACGTTCTGGTAGCTTGCAGGTGAATGGCAAGCAGATGCCAATAAGCTATGAGCGAGGTATGCTCAAAGTGAAGTACTAGAAAGCGAGTGGCAGATAACAGTAGCAATCTGATTTTAATAAGTTGATAACAACATGATAAAGCAAAAATTATTTTCGGCTGTGATGGCATCGGCGGCTCTCCTCGGCTCTGCCCTCTCGGCGAGCGCATACGAGCATGAGTGGGAGAACCCGACTGTGTTTGAACGAGGTAAAGAACAACCACATGCTTGGTTTAAGACCTCGCATACGAAGTTACTGAACGGCAAGTGGCGTTTCCATTATGCCGATGACATCAAGGATGCACCTACGGACTTCTATCGTCCAGGCTTCGATGACTCCAAGTGGGCGCAGATACCTGTGCCATCCAACTGGGAGCTCCTAGGCTTTGGCGCACCTTTGTATGTTAACATCACCTATCCGTGGTCGCCTAACCCTCCTTACATCGACATCCCTGACCCTGTGGGTACTTATCGCACATCCTTCACCGTGCCTTCCCAATGGAAGGGCAGGGAAGTGATGCTCCACTTCGGTTCCATTACGGGATATGCCCGAGTGTGGGTGAACGGCAAGGAGGTGGGTATGACCAAGTGCTCCAAGACTCCTGCTGAGTTCAATGTAACGAAATATGTGCATCTAGATGGTAGCGCCAATCAGATGGCGGTACAAGTGTATCGCTGGCATGATGGCAGCTATATGGAAGACCAGGACTTCTGGCGTATCACGGGTATAGAACGTGACGTGTATCTGCAAGCTTACAACCCTGTGTCTGTATGGGATTACAACATCACTGCGACTCCTGTGGATAACTATCATAACGGACAGTTGGAGGCGGATGTCACGGTACGCAACTTCTCTGGGAAGACAGTGGCTGACAAGGTGCTGGTGCAGCTCCGTGATGCCGCAGGCAAACTGGTGTTCCATGAGGCCCAGCCTTTCCAAACTGATGGCAAGGAAGCAACCATCCACGTGAGCAAGAAACTGAACAAGGTGAACCTATGGAGTGGCGAGAAGCCTTATCTCTATCAGATGTCTATGATACTGGGTGGTGATACCGTGCGCCAACAGGTAGGCTTCCGTGAAGTGAAGATAGAGAACGCTAGACTGCTTGTCAATGGCAAGATGGTATATATCAAGGGTGTCAATCGCCATGAGCACAATGACTCCCTAGGACACGTGCAGAGCCACGAAATTATGATGGATAATCTGCGCCGCCTGCGTGAGTTGAACATCAATGCCGTGCGTAGCAGCCATTATCCTAATTGTCCAGAATGGCTCGATCTCTGTGATAAGTATGGTATCTATGTGGTGGATGAGGCGAATATCGAGACCCACGGAATGGGTAGTTGCGTGTATTTCACCGATACCGTTCCTCATCCTGCTTATCGCAAGGAATGGGCACCAGCACATCGTGACCGCATCCATCGTATGTTCTATCGTGACCGTAACCACCCAAGCATAATCGGTTGGTCGATGGGCAATGAGTGCGGCAATGGACAGGTGTTCCATGAGCAGTATCGCTGGTTGAAGGCAAACGACAAGACACGCTTCGTACAGTTTGAGCAAGCTTGGGAGGAGGAGAACACCGACATCGTATGTCACATGTACCCTAACTGGGGTAGGGTGCTCGCTTATGCCAAGAGTGGCAAACAGCGTCCTTTCATCATGTGTGAGTATGCTCATGCGCAAGGTAATAGCAATGGAAACCTTCAGGATTACTGGGATTTAATCAAGAAGTCGCCTAACTTGCAAGGTGGATTTATCTGGGACTTCCAAGACCAGGGCATCCGCCGTACCATCAACGAGAACACCGACCATCGTACTTATTGGATGTATAATGGTGAGATGGGAAGTTATGTATGGCCTGTGGAGATGAACAGTGGATGTGATGGTGTCCTTGCTTCCGATATGAGTTACAAGCCGCAAGCCTTAGAGGTGAAGAAAGTATATCAAGACATTATCTTCCCTAGTTTTGACTGGAAAAGGGGCGAGTTGACTGTTAGAAATGAGTATCAGTTCTCCACGCTTGCCGACTATGACTTCCATTGGACGCTCTGCAAGGAAGGCAAGGAGGTGGCTGTGGGCGACTTTCGCTTGAAGACCTTGCCACAACAAGAAAGCAAGGTGCGCATCAAGATGCCATCGCTGAAAGAATCTGATGAATACACGCTTCAAGTGTATGCCTATACTCGCACGGCGAGCGATCTCTTGCCAGCTCATTATGATGTGGCAAAGGAGCAATTCTTGCATGAAGGCAAGTTGGAAGAGAATGCTAATTTGCAGACACAAGGCGATATCAAGGTGGAGACGCAGAAGAACAATATCGTGCTGACGGTAGGCAATGTCAAGGCGGAAATCAACAAGCAGAGTGGTGCGCTTACCAATTATGCCATGGATGGTGTTTCAGTCTTGCACAATCGTACAGCCTTGGAACCTTACTTCTGGCGTGCGCCTAATGACAACGATTATGGCAACAAGATGCCACAGAAGAGTAACGTATGGCGTTCCGCACAGACCAATCGCTATGTATCGAAATGTCAGGTGGGCGAACCTACCGAGGAAGGAGTGCTCATTACCTTTGACATGGTGTTGGGCGATCTCAACCAACCTTATCGTCTCTCTTATCTCTTCCGCAAGGATGGCAGCATTGACGTGAAGGCGAGCATGAATACCAAGGGGAAGAAGCTCCCAGAGTTGCCTCGCTTCGGTATGCGCATGACGCTTCCTAAGGGATTTGAGAACGTGAGCTATTATGGACGTGGACCTTGGGAGAACTATTCCGACAGGAAGACCAGTCAGTTCATTGGTATTTATAATTCTACCGTGACGGATATGTACTACCCATACATCTTCCCTCAGCAGACGGGCAACCACTGTGATGTGCGTTGGGCAGAGATTTCTTCGCCACAATCGGGCATCGCCCTTCGCTTCCAAGCCGAGAAACCGATGGACTTCTCTGCTCTCCACTTTGCGGATGAAGACCTTGATATGGGCTTGGAGAAGAAGATGATGCACCAGAAGGATATGCACCCACGTCAGGAGACCTATGTCATCTTGGATGGTGCCCAGCGTGGAGTAGGTGGTGATAACAGTTGGGGTGAGCCACCTCACAAGGAGTATCGCCTCTTCGATGGGGAGTACTCGTTGAGTTATCGCCTAAGTTTGAAAGGCTTGTAATTCCGAGGGCATCAGATGATGCCCTCGCCTACCAAACCTCAGTCGCTAGGGCATATAGCCTTCATCGCTAGGGAGTAAAACCCTCAAGAGCCTAGAGTATAATATAAAATCCAACTTGTATTCGGCGGAATCTAAGTTAGATTTCATTAAATATAAGTTGGATTTTATGGAATATAAGTTAGGCACAACATTAGATAGTAGGCTGCTGCAAGGTTTATACTAGGGCGATGAGGGTTATGCTCCCTAGCGATGAAGGTTATGTATCTAGGTGCTGAGGCTGTTATCCCCTAGTGCCGATAGCGATGTATGCGAGAAAAATAAGCAAAAGTTTGGTGTTTTCTTCGATTTGTACTATCTTTGCAAGCGAATACAATACCTGAATAGCTTGCAAGGATCAAAACAATGAAATATATACATTATTATATATGCCTCTTATTGATGATGTGTAGCTTGGCGGTTTGTCGTGCTGACATCGTCAATGACGAGGTTTTTCACTTTGTAACCAAGGAGGACGGACTCTCGGGCGAGTCGGTCTCTCGTATTATGCCCGACCATCTAGGACGAATGTGGCTTGCCACCAGCGATGGTGTCAGTCTCTATAACGGCAAGCGTATCGTCACCTTCAAACCTGGAGGTGAGGGCACGTATGTCTTCGAACTCTGCGAGAGCGAAGATCATACCATCTATGCAGCCACAGGCAAGGGAATCTTCGCAAAGCGTAAGGGAGAGGCAGACTTCCGACAAATTCATCCGGAAATCGGCAAGGCGGAAACGATCTTGGCTTTCAAGGGAAAACTCTATGCAGGCAACCGTGAGGGCTTTCATGTCTTTGATGAAAAGGGAAGCCGAGTCATCACCGTGGGGGCTACACAGATGGGTGTGGAGAATGGTGTAAGGGACATCAAGGCGGATGCAAAAGGTAACGTCTGGTTCTTGAGCCGCTATGCCCTCAACAGTTATGTGCCTCAGACTGGCAAGTATCGCTCGTATGTGATTGCCGACAAGATGCCGAAAGGTGCTGCGTTAAGCCGCTTGGCAATTTGGAAAGACAAGTTCTTTATCGGAACCAAGAACAATGGCTTGTTTGTCTATAGTTTGAAATCCCATGCAGCTCCCCGTCCGATTTCGGGCGTTGGCAATATCATCACCTTCTTGCAAGCGACTTCGCATGGAGAGGTGACGGTGGCAACGGATGGTTCGGGTGCTTTCTTGCTTGATGCCAACACGGCGAAGATCAAGGAAATGTATTACGTGAAAGGCGATAGAAAACATCGCCTACCGAGTGATGCTGTCTATTGCTTCGTCAAGGATGTGCATGGAGTCAACTGGTTTGGCTTCTTCCGCTTCGGCATGTCTTATACTTATTATAAGGCTCCCATCTTCCAGCGTTATCACTTCGGCGACTTCACGACCGAGGGCTTGAATGTGCGTTCCTTCTACATCGGCAACCAGGTGAAAATCATAGGTACCAACGAGGGCTTGTACTATGTGGATGAGGCTCGTAAGATGATGAAATTGATTCCGATGGAGCAATTATTGGGAGCTCATATCATTACCAATATACTTTTTTACAAGGGACAATATTATATCGGTACCTACGATGGAGGCTTGTTGATCTTGAATCCGCAAACCTTTGCTGTCTCTCGTATTCCTGGTGAACCTTTGCTGACGACAGCCACGATAGCCTCGCTTGATGTGAGCCGAGACGGCAAGTTGTGGATAGGCACAGGTGAGGGTGTCTTCGTGTGGAATGGCGAGGGACATATCATGAGATATACCGAGAACAACTCCCGGCTTTGTGGTGGTGTCACCACTGTCAGATTCGACAACAAAGGCAACGGATGGGCTTGCTCGCAAGGCATATCGCTCTATGTGGCAGCTACGCAAACATTCGAGAACGCTCATTTCCCAAAAGGTTTCTTCAATACGGAAGTGAACTTGGGCTGCGTAAGGGGGCATCAAGGTTTGATGTTCTTCCCAAAGCAGACTCAGATATTCTATACGAATCCGGCAATGACCCGATTTGGGCAGTTGGAGATGCCCAACGAGTTTGTGGGCAGCAAGTGCTATGGGCTCTTGGACGACATGAAGGGGTATTACTGGATAGCCACCGACCAAGGGTTGTATCGCTTGAACTATCAGATGCAAGACTTGCAGCACTTTGGCTATGGCGAGGGATTGATGTGCCAGTTTATCAACTCTGTGGACAAGGATGCCAAGGGCGATGTCTGGGTGGCTACCTCCAATGGCTTGATGGAGGTGAACCGACAGGCATTGGAGAGTTGGCTGCGTCACAATCCTTATCACATCGTTCTCTACGACATCCGTCGAGGAAGCGACTTGATGGAGTATGCCCTCGAAGACCATGCCAACGATGAGCATAGCATCAGCATCCATTGGAATATCCTCTCGGAGAAACTCTCCTTCCGCATCCTGTTGCAAGACTACGCACGACTGTATGGGCGACTCTACCAATACAAGATGGAGGGAGATAAGGAATGGCGAAGCGTGAGCGATGGCAAGGATGTGGAGATTACCCACCTCTTGCCAGGCATCCACCAGTTGAAGGTGCGCTTGGCAGGTGCGCCAGCCACGGAGCAAACCTATCAGATTACGGTATTGCCTTCTTGGCTAGCCATCCTCGAACTCATCATTTTGATAGCAGCCATCATCCTCTTGCTGATGTGGCGCAACTATCATAAGAACACCCAGGTGCTCCTCGAAGAGCGCAACGAGATAGAGGGTGCCTTGATGGAGATAGAACAAGAGAAGGCACAACTCGAAGTGCAGCAAGACTTGGAGAACGAAGCCGAGGAGAACAATCATCTTGAGTCGGACGTGGAAGAGACGATAGGTAAGACTGCGACACAGAAGTACGCCCGAGTGAAAGTGGATGAGAAAGAGTTCGCCGACATCGTGGAGAGGATGAAGGCTTACATCGAGAAGAAGCAATGCTATACCAATCCCGACCTGAAGATGAGCGACCTTGCCGAAGTGCTCGGTTTGTCATCCAGCAAGCTGAGCCAGGTGTTCAGTCTCTATGTGAAGGAGAACTATTATGAATTTATCAACCGTTATCGCTTGGAAGAGTTCAAACGACTGATAGCCGAGGGCGAGTACAAGAAATACACCTTGACGGCATTGAGTGAGAAGTGCGGCTTCAAGAAATCGAGCTTCTTCAGTACCTTCCGTAGGGTGGAGGGCATGACTCCAACGGAGTATCTGAAGGCGCAAAACATCAAGTTATAACTATCTCTAAATTAGATAGACTTGCTAGACTAAGGCTACAAATGCTTGAAATATAGGCGGTTAAACGAATTGGACTTCTTGCAAAAGGAGTTGGCGGTAGTTGAAGTCCAAAATGTTGCTTCGTATCGAAAATGGTTTTATCTTTGCAACCGTAAAACCAAACCTAAGTAGATATGGAACGTAACGACAATCCCCAAAACCGCAGCGTGGTAGCTTCTATATATAAGAAGTACTACCTCGACCTCAAGCAATATCTCGTGAGCTATACACACGATGTGATGGCTGCCGAGGATATGCTCCATGATCTTTTTATCAAGGTGATGTCATTGGATGTCATCTCTGAGGAGACCGCCAAGAACTTGCTCCTCGTGATGGCGAAGCGCATGATCATTGATGATGCTCGTCATAAGGCGTTCGTGCGTGAGACCGAGAAGCAGTTGATGGCTTCCATGGAGAGTATGGACCATTCGTCTATGGTTCAGCGTATCGAGGCTGCCGACATCCTCTCCTTCGAGCGTCAGCATCTTGCCGAGATGCCTGCCAAGCGTGCTGCTATATATAAGATGTATAAGCACGAGGAGATGACCACTGATGAGATCGTGGAGAAGCTCCAGTTGAGCAAGCGCACGGTGGAGACCCATATCTATCTCTCGACAAAGGATATGAAGTCGTACTTACGTAAGATAATCTAAAACAACAAAATACTCAACCTATATGAAGCAACAATTCATTAAAGTTTGTATGCTCTCAGGATTGGCAATGCCTCTGTTCTCTGCCTCTTTGATGGCAGCCGGCAATCCTAATCCGATAGTAGCACAACAGCAACAGGTGCAAGGTACTGTAGTGGATAAGACGGGTGAGCCTCTTATCGGTGTGACAGTGCAAGTGGTAGGACAGCAAGGCGGTACCGTGACCGACCTCGATGGTCATTATTCCATCAAGGCGGCAAAGGGCGCACAGATCAAGTTCTCCTACATTGGTTTCACAGAACAAGTCTTGAAGGTAGCTGGTCCTCAGCTCAATGTGACCATGGAAGATGACAACCAGACTCTGCAAGAGGTGGTCGTCGTAGGTTATGGTGTGCAGAAGAAAGAGTCGTTGACCGGTGCGGTAACCGTAGTCGATAGCAAGGCGTTCCAAGAGAAAGGTGGTTTGTCTTCTCCTTTGCAGGCATTGCAAGGTCAGGTGCCTGGTGTCATGATTACTCGTTCCTCTTCTGCTCCTGGCGATGAGAGCTGGAACTTGAACCTCCGTGGTTCTTCTTCCATGAACTCTACAGAGCCTTTGGTGGTCATCGATGGTGTGGCTGCGAATAGCGTAAGCGAAATGCGCTTGCTCAACCCTGATGACATCGAGAGCATCAACTTCCTGAAGGATGGTTCCGCTGCCATCTATGGTAGCCGTGCCGCTGGTGGTGTTGTCCTCATCACGACCAAGAAGGGTAAGGAAGGCAAGCTCCAGGTAAACTATAGCGGTAGTGCCACGCTTCGTACTGTAGGCTTGATGCCAGAACTTTGTAACATCGACCAATGGGCTGATGGTGTGCAGCAGGCTTTGAGAAATGACAATAATACAAGCAATGTATGGTACACATACGCAGAACTTGCCAAGAAATACAAGGGCGGTTACATCGACTTGGAGAAGACCACCAACCCATTTGGTAATGCAGGTTTCACTGATGTCAAGGACTTTGTCTTTGATGACAATGCGGATTGGCTGGGCAGCCTCTTTGGTAGCACTTGGAGCACTAACCATAGCTTGAGCTTGGCTGGCGGTAATGACAAGAGCTCTTATCGTATCTCTGGTAGCTTCCTCTACGATGGTTCTACCTTGCAGTATGGTACCAACAACAACAAGCGATATAATATCCGCTGGAACTATAGCAATAAACTCAACAAGATATTCACTTTGGAGAGTAGCATCGCCTTCAGCCGTCAGGAGCAAGTGGCTCCTACCTTGGTAGGCTCGGCCTTGACTACCAGTATGCCTATGCCAGGTTTGCCTCTCACCACACAGGATGGGCAGGCTTATGCTTGGGGTACATGGGGCTCTCCTGTGGCTAAGCTTCAGCAGGGTGGAGACAACAAACTCTCAGTACGTGGCTTGAGTATCAGCGAGGCCTTGAAGGCTAAGATTACCGACTGGCTCGATGGTAACGTCAACGTAGGCTACAATACCAACGAGGCTCGCCGTCGCAAGGTGCAGAATGCCATTACCTATTATAATTATACAGGCACGGCGCAAACCTTGCAAGATCCTACACAGGAGAAGTCTTACTTCCAGCAGACTTCTTCTCGTACCGATTTCTATAGCATCTCTGGTTTCTTAAATGCCCATAAGACATTCGCCAAGCTGCATAACACCAGTCTCACCCTCGGTGCTCAGTATGAGTTGAAGGATATGGAGAACTTCGGTGCCAATTATACTGACATCTTGGAAGGTCTTGATGTAATCAATGGTAATGGTACCTTGACCTTGACTAGCGATGATATTCGCAAGTACAACTATCGCAATGCCATTATGTCTTACTTCGGTCGTTTCAACTATGACTTCGACAGCAAGTATCTCTTGGAGTTCAATGGTCGTTATGATGGTAGCTCTAAGTTCTTGCCACAAAACCGTTGGGCGTTCTTCTGGGGAACCTCTATCGGATGGCGCATCAATCAGGAGAACTTCTTGAAGGGCGTGAAGTGGATCAGCAACTTGAAGCTCCGTGCCTCATACGCAGAGATGGGTTCGCAGAGTGGTATCGACAACTATGATGGTTATCAGTTCTACAACCTCAATACGACGAGTGGCGCATACGTGGGTAGCGATCGCTTGACCACCATCACTACCAATGGTAAGTTTGCCTCTACCACCCGTCAGTGGGAGCGCATCAAGAACTACAATATTGCCCTCGACTTCGGTTTCTTTAATGGAGCTTTGAGTGGTACGGTGGAAGGATTCTTGAAGAAGAACGACAACATGCTCGTGGCGATCACTTATCCAGCCATCTTGGGTGATGCAGCCCCTACAGCCAACAGCGGTAAGTTTAAGGATTGGGGATTTGAAGGTAGCATCAACTATAATGGAAAGATAGGAGAGGTGCAGTATCACGTGGGTGGTAACATCACCTTTGCTCGCAATGAGTTGACCGACTATGGTGGTACATCCGTCTTGAAGTCTGGTTATACCAGCACTCAGCAGGGCTACTCCCTCAACTCCATCTTCGGTCTTCGCTATGGTGGCAAGATTCAGAATGAGGAGATGCTGAAGGCATATTTGGCAAAATATTATCCAAACAATGGTATCGGTATGCCAAGCAACTTGCGTGTGGGTGACAACATGTATTGTGATGAGAATGGCGATGGTGTACTCGACTACAGAGACTACATCTATCTTGGAAGCGATAGCCCTGAGATTTCCTATTCATTCAATGCGGGCGCATCCTGGAAGGGCATCGACTTCAACATCGTGTTCCAAGGCTCAGCCAACCGCTTCGTATATCGTGGCATAGACGCATGGACAGTTCCTTTCCGTTCACTCTATATGAATACGACGACCAGTAGCTTGGGCAACACTTGGAGTGAGACGAATCCGAACGCCTACTATAATCCATACACAACGGATGGCAACATCGTGAAGTATAACTATCAGGCGAACTCTCTGACAGCTCAAGATGGACGTTATATCCGACTTAAGAACATCACCGTGGGCTACAACCTTCCTGCATCCGTGTTGAAGAAGATAGGTTTTGTGAATGCAGCTCGCATCTATTTCACGGGTGAAGACCTTTGGGAGAGCACTAAGATTCATGATGGATGGGATCCTGAGGCAAAGCGTAATGCCAGTGGAGTAGGTCGTTATCCATTCACTCGTAACTTTACGTTTGGCTTGAACTTGACTTTTTAAGTGAAGAGTGAAGAACGAAGAGTGAAGAATTCTAATGCAGTTAGAATGATATTCAAACAATAAAGAAATTCAATTATGAAGACGATATATTATACAATCAAGGTTGCCTGTGTGGGAATGATGACCATGGCGATGACCAGTTGCTTGGACTTCTCACCAGAGGCGCAGATGAACGATGATACAGTTTGGAACTCAGCTTCCAACTTCCAGTTGTTCGCCAACCAATTTTATACCTATACCCACGATTTTCAGAGTGGTGATCCTTATCAGTATGCCGTGAGCGATGGCCCTCATAGCGATACCCGAAGCGACTTGATGGCTGAGGCTAACGTGAATGTGTATAGCCAGGGTACCAATACAGTGCCAGAAAAGGACAATAACTATACCAAGCTCTATCAGCATATCTATTACACCAACTTGCTGTTGAAGAATGCGGCTAGCTTTGGTGATCAGAAATCCATCGCAGTGCCAGTGGCTGAGGCTAAGTTTTTCCGTGCTTACTGCTACTTTGAGTTGGTGCAACTCTATGGCAATGTCATTCTCTTGACGGAGCCAGTGGATATTGATTCGCCTAAGATGAACGCCGTGCGTGATGATCGTAGCTTGGTCATCGACCAGTGTGTTCAGGATCTTCAGGATGCTGCCAATGGCTTGCCTGATACACCTTCTGAGGCAGGACGATTGAGCAAGGATGCAGCTAATGCTTTCCTCTCTCGTGTGGCTCTATTCGAGGGTACTTGGCAGAAGTTCCACAATGGGGGCGCTGATGCTACAGAGAACAGTGAGCGTGTCACCTCTCTGCTCAATACCGCCAAGACTGCCGCCAAGGCTGTGATGGAGGCAGGACATTACAAACTCTTCTACAATGAAAAGTTGGGCACAGAGAGCTATCGCTATATGTTTATCTTGGAGGATGCACAGTGCAATCCTGCTGGTTTGACCACCAAGGATAATACTGAGTATATCTTGGCTCGCCGCCATAGATTGGCAGATGGCGTAGGCTTGAACATCACCAAGGCTTATCTCACCAATGCCGTATATCCTACTCGTAAACTTGCCAATATGTATGTTTGCCAGGATGGTCTGCCTATTGATAAGTCGGCTCAGTTTAAGGGCTATGCTCTAGCTACCTCTGAGTTCCAGAATCGTGACAACCGTATGTTGACTACCTTGGCTCAGCGTGGTACTAAGGTATGGGACAATACCGCCGAGCATTGCCGTACAGCATGGGATGACAGTGATTTGAGCCGTGCCAAGGAGGTGGGCGCTACAGCCAACAGTGGCTATCAAACTCACAAATGGGCAGTCGAGCGTCAGGTGGCAGACAGATATGAGAGCATGGACTTCCCTGTGATTCGTTATGCAGAGGTACTTCTCAACTTTGCTGAGGCAGTATATGAGTTGCAAGGCAGAATCTCTGATAGCGACCTTGACAAGAGCGTCAACTTGGTTCGCCAGCGTTCTAACCCTAAGATGGTGAAGCTCAGCAATGCCTTAGTGGATAACAATGGCTTGAGTATGCGTGAGGAGATTCGTCGTGAGCGCACAGTAGAGTTGGTATTTGAGGGCTTCCGCATTGATGACCTCAAGCGTTGGGCTACTGCTCCAGTGGAAATGCCACAGACCTTGCTCGGCGTGAAGTGGAAGGGAACTCAGTTTGAGTCGCTGTGGGCTAACCAAAGCCGCCAGTTGGATGCAGATGGTTGCATCATCCTCTACGACAATCGACAGTGGGACGACAAGCTCTATCTCTATCCATTGCCATCCGACCAAATGCAGTTGAATCCTAATATCGGTCAGAACCCAGGATGGGAGAAGAATTAAGTGAAGAGTGAAGAACCAACGGTCAACGGCCGAAGGGAAAGTTAATTCATTTGCTCATAAAATATAATAAGACAATGAAACGAAATAACAATAAGATATACGCCATGATGCTGATGCTGGGCTTGGCAGCCGCATCTATGACATCATGTAGCGATGATGACAAGCAGAGCGACCTTTATGGTGCTGTCATCCCTTCATCGGTGGAGTTCAATCTCTCACAAGATAAGCAACTGCTCATCTATACCGATGCCACTGGTGCCAAATGTTTGCCAATGATCAAGGGCGAGACTTTGCAGTTGGAATACACGATGCTGCCTGAGAATACAACCTTTAGAGATGCTGTTTGGTCATCTTCCAATGATGACTTTGCAACCATCAGTGACGAGGGACTTGTAACGGCGGTGGATGGTGATGGCTATTCCATCGTTCAGATTGCTCCTGTGGGTTTGTACGAGGGTAGCGGTATCAATGCCAACTTGAAAGTCGTTGTTTCCAAGGAGATGCGCCAAGCTACTAGTATCGCAGTGACTTCCGATAAGGACGAAATCTACTCTGGTGACAACTTGCAGATGACAGCTACCATTGCTCCAGACAACTCTACTTACAAGACCGTGAAGTGGAGCGTGGATGACGAGAATGCTGCCAGCATCGACCCAATGACGGGTGTGTTGACTGGCAAGGAGGCTTCAGCAATCTTGACTCCTGTAAAGGTGATTGCCACAGCCCTCGATGGTTCTGGCGTGGTAGGCGAGAAGACTGTGAACATACGCAAGGTGGTAGCGCCAGAGGATGTAACCATCGACCAGACCTACTCTGCCGACAAGGGCTATGTTTGTGCATTGAACGAGAAGTCTTTGAGTTTGAATTATACCACAGTTCCTGCTGAATGTACGACATCTCAGATAGTATGGACTTCATCTGACGAGAACGTGGCAACAGTAGCTGATGGAGTCGTAACCTTCAAGGGCTTCGGCACAGTGGAGATTACAGCTACCACTCCTGCTACAGGCAAGAGCAGTACTATCAAGTTGAACATCCCAGCTGGTTTGATACGTGAGACCTTCCACAACGAGAACCACTATAGTATTTATGACGCAAAGCAGAGTGGCAACGGCACATCTACTTCTCATGAGTGGCATGACGGTTATCTCACCATCACCACTTACAAGCAGAACGCAACCAACCAGCGTGCCGATCTCAAGTGGTACGACCTGCCTGTCACTCTCCATGCCGGCAACTATCCTATCATTGCCGTGAAGATGGATGATGTCAAGGATTTGGAGTCAGGAATTACATCTCGTAACCTCAACTTCGATGTTGTGGGTAAGAGTGAGAGTGGCAAGGATTTCAAGGCTCTTGGTGGAGGAAACAACAAGTACTCAAGCGACTATAAGTGCTCAGACGGTAGCCATGTCTTCGTATATGACCTGTCGAAGGTGGCATTCGGAACAGGCGGCATCGCCCCAACCAACGAGACAATTTCTTTCACCGTCTTCCAGTTGAAGCATGCTGACATCAAGACTGTGGATCATCAGTTGAAGTTCAACCTCTACTGGTTCCAGAGCTTCAAGAGCATGGATGACCTGGAGTCTTATATCAAGAACGTGGATGGCTTGACTTTCGAGAAGAAATAATCGAAGGCGTGCCGTAAACAAGCAAAGACATACGTATTTTGATAAAAATAAGTATCATGAACAAGAAAAGTTTAATCATCACAGGTTTGGCAGCACTTATGCTGCTGCCAACCTCTTGTAGGGAGAATGAGTTTGGACAGGTTGACTTGACCATGCCTGAGGAACCTACAGACCCAGATGTCGAAGCGACATATACTTTCAATCACCCATGTGCTATGTACACAGCTGAGGATTTCGCTCGTGTGAAAACGGAGTTGGAAGGCAATACTATTCCAGAGGTGACAGCGGAATTTCAAGCCTTGAAGACGAGTCCTTACTCCTCTTTGACTCGTGAGCCTGAGCCACAAGAACTCATTGTACGTGGTGACCCTACGGGTACGGGTATTGACAAGGAAAACTATGCTTACGCCATGCGTGATGCAGCAGCGGCTTACCAGACTGCACTTATTTGGAAACTCTCAGGTGATGAGGCTTATGCCAAGAAGTCTATCGAAATTATGAATGCCTGGGCTAACAAGTGTAAGAAAATTACCTCCAATGATGCCAACCAGGTATTGGCAGCAGGTGCGCAAGGTTATACCTTTGCTTGTGCTGCGGAAATCATGTTGGCATACGACGGATGGAATGCTGGCGACTTGGGCAAGTTCAAGCAGTGGATGCTCGATGTCTTCGCCACTAAGAACAAGGGCTTCTTGGAGCATAAGGATGCCAATGTGTGTGCCAAGCACCAATGGAGTAACTGGGACTTGGTGAACATGTGCTCTTATATGGCAATTGGTATCTTGACAGAGAATAGCGAGATGGTAAACTATGTAGTCAACTACTTCTATAAGGGCGCAGGCAATGGCTGCATCAAGTATTTGATCAATGGCGACTTCTTGTCAGATCCATTGGGTAGTGGCGAGATGCTGGCACAAGACCAAGAGAGTGGTCGTGACCAAGGACACGCACAGATGTCGGCAATGGTGACAGCCAACTTGGCACAGATGGCTTACTCTCTTTATGAGCAGAACAAGCTCAATGCCGATGCCGCAAAGCTCGACTTCTTCAGTGCCAACGACAATGCGCTATTGAAACTCGGTGAGTATGTGGCTTTGAGCAACCTCCGCAATGGCTCAGACAATGCTAACAAGAATGGTCAGTGGCTCGTAGCTGCATCCAATATGCCTTTCAACCGCTTGGAATATTGCGTGGATTGTACTTGCCGTGACAAGAATCATAGTGCCATCCATACCTCTTTAGCTGATGACAGTGGTCGAGGTAGCGTTCGCCCAGGTTGGGAAATCTACTATAATCATTATGCCAAGGTGAAAGGCTTGACATCGGGCTTTATCTATGTAAAGCAGATGGCAGACAAGATGCGTCCTGAATGTGGTCCTGGTGATGACCGATATGGTAGCAACTCTGGAGCCTTCGACCAGTTGGGCTGGAGCACCTTGATGCTCTATCGATAAAGTCAGTTGTAATCATCGACAAGCGTTACCATATATTGTGAATATCGCCTCCTTTCTTCGGAGGCAATCCTAAGAAATCCCTCGTCCGAATCTTTTTTGAGATTTAGACGAGGGATTTTACGTAAAGGTGTTCTCGCATCCGTAATATGGTCAAAATAACTAATAATACTAACTTATAGTAAGAATAATATGAAGAAGAATTTACTTAAAGGAGTGATGGCAATGGCATTTGCTATGTTTGCAATGGGAACTTTTGCACAAGGAGAGACTAAGGTGTTGACTGCATCTGGTGATACTTGGGTGAGAAGTAACAGTCCTAGTAATACCTGGGGTACCCAAGAAACTCTTGAGATGAAGACGGATGCAACTAATGGTCAGAACTTCTATGGTTTGTTGTCATTTGATATCCCTGCAACAGATGATGGCTATCAGGTAAAGTCAGCCACCTTGCGCTTGGTGAGCCAATATAAAAAAGGTGATAGCAAGATGCGTCTTTATCCATTGTCTTCTGCCGTGACGAGCAAGACTACTTACAACGAAGTAGCAGATCAGATAACTTCTGCTTTAAAGGGTGAACCTATTGCTGAATTCGCCATGAAAGGTGATGGCACAAAGGCTCCCTTTGATAAAATCAGTGAGGCTTTTTATTCTGTGGAAGCTTGGACGAACAATATGGATGTAACGTTATCAGTGAAGCCGCTGGCAGGTGCGACTTTCTCTGTCTTTATCGCAAAGGTAATGGATCAGGCTGGAACATCTAATAAAATATATTCTTCCAGAGCTAAAGATATGACGAATACGAACATTACTCCTAACATTACCTTCAAGGGTGAAGACTTAGTTCCTCAACTTACTATCGTTTATGAGAAGTCTGGTACGACGGGTATCTCGCCAGTAAATGCAGAGAAGATAGATGATGATGCTTACTACAACTTGCAGGGTGTGAAGATGAATCCTAATAATCTTCCTCACGGTATTTATATCCATCAAGGAAAGAAAGTCGTGAAGTAGTCAAAGTGATCAACTCAATAAGAAAAAAACAGCAAAGTGGTGCTCTATAGAACATTATTTTGCTGTTTTTTGTTTGATAAGCCCCTCTCTACGATGCAATATTTACCTATTGCTGCCGTTTATTCTTATGAAGTATTGTTTAATAAAGGTATAATTCAAGCAAGAATGATGAATATGAAGAAAAGAATAATGAGTCTCGCTTTGCTATTGGCTGCTGTCATGGGAATCAATGCGCAAGAGACGGAGAGTGCGGTGGGCAGGTTCTCGGTGATTCCTCACGTAGGTGTGGGTATTTCCAATTGGAGTAACTGTGAACTCAGTTTCAATGGAAGTGAGTTGTTGAAGTCGAAATATCAGGCTGGCTTCAATGGTGGGGTCGATGTCGAGTATCGTGCCACCAAGGAAGTGGCAGTAAGCCTAGGGGTGAACTATGCCCGACAAGGTTTCAAGTTCTCTAGCTATCAAACGGAGAATAAGAACGCGGATCAATCCACGACGCTCGAAGGATATGATAACATCCATGCCAATATGGACTATATCCAAGTGCCTCTGAAGGTAAGGGCTTACATCACTCGCAACTTGTCGCTGACATTGGGTGTGCAGGCAGGCTTCTTATGCGGTGATGGCAAACTGAAGATGGATTATACCCAGGCTACCATCCGAAATGAGGAGGTGACAGCTAAGGAGACAGAGACGGAGACGGTTACTTGGCCTACCAAGAAACTCGATGTCTCCATCCCTATTGGCGTATCTTATGAGTATATGGGTGTGATCCTCAGCGCACAGTACAACCTCGGTTTGACCAACGTGAGCGATGCCCCAAAGGAGGTTGATAAAAGTTGCAAGAACAAAGGCTTTGGTCTGTCTGTAGGTTATCGCTTCACGTTGTAGAATATAACTCGTGTTTATAGTAAAAGAATAACGGATAAAAGGAATATCTAATGTAAGTTTAAGTATTCTTCCGATTTCAATCGTATTGATAATAAAACAATGACGATGAAAATAGGAAGAATACTTTTTTTTGTGTCTGCCTTGTTGCTGGCTAATGGCTCGGTAATGCAGGCTAGTTCTTCTGAAAAGCAGAAGAAAGAGGCTGCTAAGACGGAGGTGAATGAGGATGTACCTGCTCTCGATGTCGATAAGCAGTTGCAATATTGCCACAAGCAAGTGGCTCGTGCCTTGGCGGAGCTGAAGCAGAAAGATGGCTCTTACGACTATACGATGGAGCCTCGCAACATCTTGAAAGATGACAAGCAGAAGGGATGGAACTGCCGTAAGGCAACGCCTGAGGAGTGGTGCGATGGATTCTGGCCAGGCATCTTGTGGATGGACTACCAAAATTCACAGGATAATGCTGTTAGAACGGCAGCCGAAGGTTATACGAATGCCCTTCGAGGCATCGCCTATCGCCCCTGTTATGACCACGACATCGGTTTCTTGATGTTCTGCTCCTATGGCAAAGGCTACGAGGTGAACCACTCCCAAGATTACAAGAATGTTATCTTGGCGTCCGCCGACTCTCTCGCCACCCTCTTCAATCCTATCGTGGGTACGATATTGAGTTGGCCTCGTGAGGTAAAGCCTCGCAATTGGCCTCACAATACCATCATGGACAATATGATGAACCTCGACATGATGTTTTGGGCTGCCAAGAATGGGGGCAACAAACTCCTCTATGATTTGGCGGTAACTCATGCCAAGACCACGATGCAAAATCATTTCCGACCAGATGGCAGTTGCTATCACGTGGCAGTATATGATACCATCAATGGCAATCTCATCAAGGGTGTGACCCACCAGGGGTATGCCGACAACTCGATGTGGGCTCGTGGACAGAGCTGGGCTATCTATGGCTATACCATGGTATATCGCTATACCCACAACAAGGTGTTCCTCGATTTCGCCCAAAAGGTGACCGACATTTACATTAAGCGTCTTAAGGAGACAAGCGATGACTTGATACCTCTTTGGGATATGGACGACCCTCGTGGCTTGCAAGCTCCTAAGGATGCTAGCGCGGCTTGTGTGGTGGCTGATGCCTTGCTCGAACTGCAACAGTATGTGGGCGGCGAGAAAGGAGAGGAATATAAGCAGTTTGCTCTGCAAACGCTCGCTCAGTTGAGCACACCGAAGTACCAGAGTGGCAAGAAGAACGTTGCCTTCCTCATGCACAGCACGGGGCATCATCCTGCTGGTAGCGAGATAGATGCTAGCATCATCTATGCCGACTACTATTACTTGGAGGCATTAATGCGAGCCAAAGAGCTAGGTTTATAGTTTTAGTTAGGTTTATATTACATAAGTTAGTTTATGCAAAAACAAAAGGTGGATGCAGGGTCTCTTGGAAGAGACTTCTTGCATCCACCTTTTATATTATATAATGTATAGGGATTATCCTACTTGGCTTCCTGGCTTCACGCTGCCCAAGAGCGAGGTGACGTTGAGGCTGCCATCGAAGTTGACTGCGGAGAGAATCATACCCTGACTCTCGATGCCCATCATCTTGCGAGGAGCAAAGTTGGCAACGAAGAGTACGTCCTTGCCAATCAACTGCTCTGGCTCATAGTATGCGGCGATACCTGAGCAGATGGTGCGCTCTACGCCGCTACCATCGTCGATGGTGAACTTCAAGAGTTTCTTAGACTTCTTCACCTTCTCGCAGTTCAAGATATGGCCTACACGGATGTCGAGTTTCTCGAAGTCCTCGAAGCTAACCTCTGGCTTGATAGGCTCTGCCTTATAAGAAGCTTCCTCGTTAGCCTTCTTGGTATCTTCCAACTTCTGGAGTTGCTTCTCGATAGTCTCGTCGTCTATCTTCTCGAAGAGCAACTCAGGTTCAGCGAGCTGGTCACCAGCCTTCAAAAGGTCGGTGCTGCCGAGCTGGCTCCACTCGAAGTTAGGCATGTTGATCATCTTGCGGAGCTTCTCTGAAGAGAATGGCAAGAATGGCTCGAAGGCGATGGCGAGGTTGGCTACCAACTGGAGGGAGATGTTCAAGATGGTCTCCACACGCTTAGGGTCGGTCTTCCAAACCTTCCAAGGCTCGCACTCTGTGATATACTTATTACCGATACGTGCCAAGTTCATGGCTTCCTTCTGAGCCTCACGGAACTTGAAGACATCGAGGAACTGCTCTACCTTCTCCTTTACGTCCTTGAACTCAGCTATGGCTTTCTTGTCAACCTCCTGCAACTCACCACAAGCAGGAACGACACCGTTCCAATACTTCTTGGTCAATTGGAGGGCACGGTTGACGAAGTTACCATAGATGGCAACCAACTCAGAGTTGTTGCGCTCCTGGAAGTCCTTCCAAGTGAAGTTGTTGTCCTTGGTCTCAGGTGCATTGGCAGTCAATACATAGCGCAATACATCCTGCTTGCCAGGCATATCTACGAGATACTCATGCAACCAAACAGCCCAGTTGCGAGAGGTGGAAATCTTGTCGTCCTCCAAGTTCAAGAACTCGTTGGCAGGTACATTGTCTGGCAAGATATAGTCGCCGTGAGCCTTCAGCATGGTAGGGAAGATGATGCAGTGGAACACGATGTTGTCCTTTCCGATGAAATGAACAAGGCGTGTCTCAGGGTCTTGCCACCACTTCTGCCAAGTACCCCACTTCTCAGGGTGAGCATCGCAAAGCTCCTTGGTGTTGGAGATATAACCAATAGGTGCATCAAACCAAACGTAGAGCACCTTGCCTTCCGCTCCCTCTACAGGAACAGGGATACCCCAATCCAAGTCACGGGTCATCGCACGAGGCTGTAAGTCCATGTCGAGCCAGCTCTTGCACTGACCATATACGTTAGGACGCCATTCCTTGTGCTCTTCGAGAATCCACTGCTTCAACCAGTCTTGGTACTTGCCCAGTGGGAGATACCAGTTCTTGGTAGGCTTCTTGATGAGTCCATGTCCAGGGTTGTTCTTGTTGGTTGGGTTGATCAACTCCTCAGGAGAGAGAGTTGCACCACACTTCTCGCACTGGTCGCCATAAGCACCCTCTGCGCCACAACGAGGACAAGTACCCACGATGTTGCGGTCGGTGAGGAACTCGCCTGTTACCTCATCGCAGAACTGCTCCTCAACCTTCTCCTCCAATACGCCCTTGTCGTAGAGGGTACGGAAGAAGTCAGAGGCAAACTGATGGTGAATCTTTGAAGTAGTGCGGCTATAGATGTCGAAAGAAATGCCGAACTCCTCAAATGACTTCTTGATGATGTTATGATAGCGATCTACTACCTCCTGTACGGTGATACCTTCCTTCTTGGCACGGATGGTGACAGGCACGCCGTGCTCATCGCTACCGCCGATGAAGACAACGTCTTGCTTCTTGAGGCGGAGATAGCGAACATAGATATCGGCTGGCACATAGACACCTGCCAAGTGACCGATATGCACACCACCGTTGGCATAAGGCAAAGCAGCCGTCACGGTGGTACGTTTAAAGTTCTTTTGTTCCATATTAGCTAATATATTTTGTTATTTCGGTGCAAAATTACAAAAAATGTTGGAAATGAGGAAGTTTTCTATTGGAAATCTTTAGGGAGAGGGTGGGGAATGCCTCTGGATATCTCAATGCTTGATGAACTCCAGCCCCATCTGCATCGCCTTTTTCACCATCTGAGCCACATTGTTCACATGCAACTTGTTCATCAGGTTGTGACGATGAAACTCTACGGTGTTGGCGCTGATGTTCAACTCTTGGGCAATGGCATTGGTGGAATGTCCATCAGAAACATATTCCAAGACTTCCAACTCTCTACTGGATAGGTTGACTTGTCTAGTATTCTGCAGGTTGATGAGCCTGACAAACTGTTGGCTGTAATATCCCTTCCCATCCTCTATCTTGTGCAGGGCAGTGAGCAGCTCTTGAGGATTTTCATTTTTTAATACGATGGCATCTACGTCTTCATTCATCAGTTGCCTTATCGTCCATATTTCTTGGTGCATCGTATAAACCACAATCTTAGTCTTAGGATGCTCCTGGTGGAGTAGCTTGATGAGTTCCAAACCATTGTCATTGCTTAGTTCCAAGTCGATGATGGCGGTGTCTATGTTCTCTTGGTTGATGATTTCCCTTGCAGATGGAAGGTCGGAAGCATATTGTATCTTGGTGTATAGACCATCTTGCGAGATGAGTGTTCGCAAACCTGCCAATACGATAGGATGGTCGTCAACGACGAGAATGCTTTTGCTTATTTTCATGATGATACTAATTGAATGCAGCCTTTCATGAGCCAAAGCTCATTGCTTATAGTTGATACTTGATTTCTACTTGATACTCTTCGTCCGTATTTCTTACTTGTAGCTCAGCTTGCAGCGCATCGGTTCTCAACTTCAGGGTGTCTTTCCCGATGCCAGACTTGCTTTGGGTAATAGGATGAACGGGTGACAAGTCGTTGGTGACGGATATGACACCTTGTGTTCCGATGGTATCAAGTACGACGCTGATCATCTTGCTGTAACCATACTTGATGGCGTTGGACACGCATTCCTGGATGATGCGATAGATTTCAAGAGCCTTGTCGCTATGGATGGTCAGTTTCTTGAAAGAGGTGCTGATGAATGGCTTGACGATGGTTCCATCTTCGGCAGTTACCGACTGGCAATAGATTTCGACCAACTCTGTGAGCGATGTGTTGTCAAATCTTGGTGGTATCAGTTCATGTGACAGGTGGCGAACGTTATGCCCCACGTTCTTGAGCAATCTTTCAGCTTCCTCCCTGTTGGTTTGCATCATAATGTTAACTGCCAGGATGTCGTTGCATACGCCATCGTGCAATTCCTTGGCAAGACGCTTGCGCTCGTTCTCCACACCATTGATGTAAGAGGTCTTTTCAGACAATTCGGCACGTTGCTTGTCCAGTTTCTTGCGGTATAGGATGGCGAGGATGGCTATCAATAGTATGATGAGTGCCAAGATGAGCCATAGAATACGAATGTAGAGCAAACTCTGCTCGTGGCTCATCTTCTCGATTTGCATCTCTTTCTCCAAGGTCTTGTACTTGACGTTGAACTCGCTCAGTTGCTTGTCGATGTCGCTTTGTTTGAGGGAGTCGCTCTGTAGGTAAGCCTCGTGCATGGTTTGATATGCTTGAGCGGATTTTCCCATATTGTGAAGGCACTTGGCTTTCGTGGCGAGGAGTTTGTCCTTAGGCATCGCCTGGTTGGTGGACGATAGTTTGGCGATGCTGTCGAGCAGTGCCCATTGCTCAGCGTATTTCTTCTGTTGCCCCAGTAGGTCAGCCTTGATTTCCAGTATGCCCAGCACGCCATTGCTCGTAGCGGCGAGACTGCGGCTGGCTTCATCGGCGTATGGCAGGTAGAGGGCGATGGAGTCAGTCTTGCCCAGTTGCAAGTATGATTTGAGTAGTGGGGAAAGATATTTGAGCATCAACACGTTATAGTTGGCTTGCTTTACCATACTCCATATCGGTGTCAGAGTGTTGACGCATTTCTGAAATTCGCCTTGTCGCATGAAGATGGCTGCCTTGTTGGCATGTGCAGACAGTCGCTCGATGGTATCGTTGGTGGCAATGGCTTTTGATTCAGCCTTGTCGGAGTACTCTATGGCTTCTTTGTATCTCTTCTGTTCGTTGAAAAGTACAGAGATACAGTTGTAGAGGTAAATCTCATATTCTGCATTCTCGCTTTGGATCGCTTTATGGATGCCCTTTTTGTAATAGGTGAGTGAGGAGTCCAGTTCGCCTATTCTGCGATAGCAGATGCCCATGGCACCACACATCGCAAGCATGCCGTCGTCGTCTTTTATCTTTTCGGCAAACGGGATGCCTTCCTTTCCGATGGCAATGGCCTCTCTCATCTTTCCCAAGTCTGTGTATGCGGTCATCTTCTCGCTGGTAAGCCAACTGCGTGTGGTGTCGGCGCAGTCCATCTGGAGTGCGCTGTCTATGAGGTGGATGGCCTTTTCCTTCTCGCCTCCGGCATTGTAGTTGGTGGCTTCTATGAACAAGGAATATGCTCGTTTCTCGTCTTCCCCTTTGTCTTGTTGGCAAGCGGAAAGAAAGGCGATGGTGGATAGAAGAAGGAAAAAATATGTAAAAATAGTGTATTGTCTATGATGTATCATTTGCTTCATTTGCTTTTGCGATGAATGGTTGTCCGTGCAAAGATATGAAAAATAATCTGAAGACACTCTTTTTCTTCTGTTAAAGTTTATGGCAAGTGTCGTTTTTTCGAAAATGAGACTATGTGCCTACGGAAAACCATTGGTAGTATGCGGCGGTATTCCGTGGAAATCGAGGAAAAATCCGATTTTTAGGCACAAGTCGCACCATCATGCTGATATTTGTCGCTATCTTTGTGAAGAGTTTAATCATTTTTTAGTAATACTTAATGCTATATTTTATGAGAAAGAAAAGCTTTTTGATTTTTGTTTCTGTTCTTACCGCATTCTTCTTTGTGATGACATCATGCGGTGGTGACGATGGACCTAATGACCCAAACAATCCAGACAATCCCGAAAACCCTGATTCTCCTGAGAGTCCAGATAATCCTGGTTCTGTGGCAGCTTCGGAAGTTTATGAGATTACGGTCGAAAACTGGAATGTCTCAGGCTCTCATGTCGAGGACGATGGTACTGAAACGATGAGGTTTGAATTTGCGAAGGGAAACCTAATGCGTGCCAAAGCTGTGTCACGTGATGAAATAGATAGTCCTGTAGGTAGTCCTGCCGATTCTTATTGTGACAATATAACAGAGGCTGAACTGGCTTATACTAATATCATCACGACAACTATGACTTATCGCGAAGAATACTATCCATCGGGCAAGTCTGAAGTGACGACTGCAACGCATAAAGCCAATGTTGAGAATGGCAGAGTGAAAAGTGGCTCCATCCGCAAGTCATGGATGAATGGTGAACGTCCATTCGAACCCTCTTATGACACAGATGGCACGTTGAAAGAAATGCGTTATAATGATATTGGGGATGACGGAACAGATGATTGGAACATCCATTATTTCGATTGGCAAAATGGCAATCTGTCCCAGGTGAGATGTCCTAATTTTAATGTCACCTCTTCCTTCACATACGATGGTAGCTCGCGCAATCCTTTTGCGACTTTGGACTTGAATCACTTGTTGATTATGGACGAGGAGTCCTTTGAGGGGACCAATGGAGAGGTGCTAGAGCTGCTGACAATAGGAGGAAAGTTGGGCAAGCGCACCGAGAACTTGGTGAAAGAGTATCTTAGTGTAGATGAAGGTACTCCGTACACAGTGAAAGTTACCTATTCTAAACTGACAGAGGCAGAAGTGGTAGCTGTTGTGGATACGTATGTGTCTAACCAAAAGACTTATAGCTCCAAGTGGACTATCAAGCGTACAGTAAAATAATAAGGAGCAAGGCTTATGAAGTGCATGAGATTTCTTTTGTTTTTTATTTTCGCATTTCTTTCCTTGGCTTGTTTTGCCGAGAAAGGTGATATGTGGGAGGTAACCGATGCCGACTTGACCGTGTGGGATTCGCCCAATTACCTGAATAAGTTGGGCATGATGCATCAAGGGGATACCTTCGAGGAGGAAGGTATGGATGGCGATATGATCAAGTTCCTCTACAAGGGCAAGACTGCCTACGTGTCTTCTAACTGTTGCCAAAGATTTGAGCCGGAGCCAGATTCTGATGAGGATGTTGAGGAAGGAGAATCGGTTGCCCCACAAGAAGTGGAGGAAACCACCACAGAGCCTACTAGTCAGCCTGTCAACCAAAATGTAGAGGCTTCCAACAAAAAGGATTCTGCCCAGGTGACAGCCCAAGATGCTGCCGATCCAATAAGTGAAAAGTTTGAAGATGGAGGAACACCCCTCATGATAGCTCTGTTCATCTTGGGAATATTGGGGGGCATCTTAGGCTTGGTAGCCATTGTGTTTACGTTCTTCTATGTATTTAACTATGGGGCTTTGGCACGATGGTTTAATAAGAGATGTGAAGGAGATGTGATACCAGCCAAGCGATTCAACAAGTTGCTGATAGCTCCTGTGCTCGCCGCATTGGGAACGGTGGCATCTACCTTGGTATTTGGATATGCAGCATCAGTGGTGGATTCAGAAAGTACTTGGCAGATTCTTTTGGCTATGCTTGGTATCATCCTCACGGCAGCAATGCCTAGCCTCACTCTTTGGTATAGATATAGGAAAGACAAAAAGCAGTATGGTAAGAAGACGGCACTATGGATGATGGCTTATTCGTTGTTCAGCATTGCTGCTATTTACCTGGTTTGCGTTGTGATAGCCTATATCCTTATCGGAATCGTTGCCGTATTGATTTTTGCCTTGATTTTCGCTGTGGCATTCCCTACGAGATATTATGTCGTGAAGAAGGACTCGTGGTTTTGACCACTATCGTAGAGAGCGAAAAGGTGCTCGAATCATTAGAGTTTTGGCTGCAAGTGGGTGAAAAACGATACTTGCAGCCAAAATTGTCTCTAGAATTTTGGCTGCAAGTGGTATTTTTTGTATATTTGCAGCCAAAATCATTAAGCTAAAGAAGTAAGAGTATGGCACAGATTATCGGTAGAGATAAGGAACAAGAGATACTGCGTGAGGCTTTTCATGCAGAAGAATCCTTGTTTGTTGTAGTTTATGGGCGTCGTCGTGTGGGCAAGACTTTCTTAGTGAGAGAAGTATTTGCCGACAAGATGGACTTCTATACTACAGGTGTAAATCAGGAAAACAAGAAAGTGCAGTTGGAGTATTTCTATCATGCTCTTTGTAAATGTTCTAATACACCAATTCCGATGCCGAAGAATTGGTTGGAGGCTTTCGCCTCTTTGATAACGATATTGGAAAGTTCCAAAAATGATAAGAAAGTAGTATTCTTGGATGAATTGTCCTGGATGAATGGTGGTGATGGTTCTTTCTTGACGGCATTAGAGTGGTTTTGGAATAGTTGGGCTTCTGCTCGCAAAGACATCTTGCTTATTTGCTGCAGTTCTGCAACATCCTGGATTGTCAATAAAGTATTCCATAATCATGGGGGATTGTATGGACGGGTGAATAGACGCATACATTTACATCCTTTTACTTTGCAAGAATGTGAGCGGTTTTACGAGTCTCGTAACATCCTGATGAATCGCTACGACCAAGTGGTAAGCTATATGGTATTTGGTGGTGTGCCTTATTATTTAGCAATGCTGGACAAAGGTAAAAGCTTGCCACAAAATATTGATGAGCTGTTGTTCGCTCCAGATGGTCAACTTCATGATGAATACAAGAACTTATACCAATCTATGTTCAGAAATGCAGAGAATCATTTAGCTATAGTGAGTGCCATTGCAACCAAAAGTAAAGGAATGACTCGAAATGAGATTTTGGAACAGACGGGACTTCCTAATGCTGGCAGTACAACTAGAGTATTGGAAGAGCTAGAACAGAGCGATTTCATACGTCGCTATGTGGCATTTGGTCAGAAGAAACGAGATGAGTTATACCAACTGACGGATGCATATACCTTATTCTATTATCATTTCCTGAAAGATGGAAAGAATAACGATGCTATGTTTTGGGAGCATTACCTAGGTTCTTCAAAGTTGTTGTCTTGGGCAGGCTATGCCTTTGAACAAGTCTGTTTGGCGCATTCCGAACAGATTAAGCAAGCTATGGGCATCAGTGGTATTGCTGTTTCTCAATCAGGGTGGATGAGTAAGTCTAAAGACAATAAGGCTCAGATAGATTTAGTGTTGGATAGGGCTGATAATGTGATCAATCTTTGTGAAATCAAATTCTCGTCTCGTCCGTATGCGATAGACAAGCAATATGCTGAGCGAATGCAGAGCCGTCAATGGCAGTTTGAGGAAGAAACGAAAACACGAAAGTCTTGTCAGCTTATGATGATTACCACCTATGGTCTTCAAAGCAACCAATATGTAGGCATAATTCAGAAGAGTTTGACGATGGATGACTTGTTTAGCTGATATTTTTATAGGATTTCTATAATAGGATTTGTATAATTGAAGAGGACAATTCAAAATGATAAAGTGGGGCAAAGTTGCGTATGTAGCAACGTTGTCCCACTTTTCGATTAATATGATTTATGTTAGAAATCAGTACTTTGTAATGGCTTCGACTTCACAACTATTTCTCGCTTCTTGGCACCATCCAGCAATTTGTTGATGATGTCGGCAACATCCTGACGAGTAATCGTACGATAATCAACGACCTCTGGCTTTTCCTTAGCTATTTGTTGGTTGCCTTCTACGTAAGCATTGAGAATCGCAAGCCAAAGAAGAGGGTCTGTTTCTTCTTGACTTCCCATGGCAGTTTGAGCTTTCTGTTCAGTTTCCTGGTCCACAACGAGAGGAACATATACTTTCTTGAAGTTGTCCTCGCTAAAAGCATTGTTGCGAATCTCGTCAAGAATTTCGTAAGTGCGTTTTTTCATCTTATCTACTTTCTCTCGCTCCGTAGTGAAGTGTATTTTAATTTCTTCCATGTTGCGAGGGACAGGATGATAGCCAGCATCGACACCGATGGAATAGACGCCGACTTCCTTTTCTCTTAATTCATCAAACAAACGAGATTGCAGCAGCTCTTTGAGAATCGTTAGCGCACTCTGTTCTTTTGGAGTTAGCTTTTTGTAATTGGCAAATGATATTTCCAATTCTCCTAAGTCACCTTCCAAGTCTGCCTCTAGTTCGCAAGTAATCTCTTGCTTAGGTGAGGATATCGTTTTTAATAGGTATTGGCGTGGAGTGACACCTGGTGTGCCAGGCAGGGAGGCTATATACTTTTCTATCAGTTGGTGTGCTTCTGCCTCAGGAACAGCACCTACTAAACAATACGTGAAATAGGCGGCATTGCCAAATCGGTCATTGAATAGACGCGGCAAGTCTTGTAACTTCATGCGATTGTAGAAACTGACGTCCTCACGAGGGTTGTCTTCTGAAGGAGGATAGAGTATTGCATTGATGGAGTCTTGTACGGCACTCATACCCGTTTTGCTTCTGTTCGTATAGAGGTACTTGCTCTTTTCGATGAACTTGTCAAATGTCTTTTCGCTGAAGTTTTGTTTGGTCAATACCAAATGGAGATATTGGAAGAAATCGTCCGCATGTGCGACGTTGACATTTCCTCCTACGCCATCTGTATAGTCATTGATTGATAGTGACAATTCGATGCCTTTGCCTTCTAACCATTCAGACAGTTGATTACGGTTGTATTTGTAGAGTCCCGACTGCATAATGAGTGCTTGCATTGCCTTTTGTGAAGGGATGTCATTGCTCTTGACCAATGAGTTGCCTCCTATGGCAGAACCAGCAAAATACATCATGTTATGGGAGTCTGGGAGGTATTTGTAAAGTACTTTGGCACCATTGCTTAGTGTCCATTCTGTTACATCTAAATCCTTGATAGACTTGGTGCTGATGATTTTTCCCGAAGTTATCGGATAATCTATGATTTGCGATATGGCTTGTGGCTTCTCTATGGAGAGAATAGGCTCACTCTTTACCTCTGCTAAAGTTTGGTTGAACTGTTCGTCAGAAACATTCATCTCATTTGCAAGGGTAGAGTATGTGATGAAACTGAGGTTCTTGTCGTTCATCCATGAGCGAACCCAGTCATTAAGGTCGCTGACTTCCATTTCTACGAGACTTTCCACGGAATGTCTGATTTGTTGTTGGAAAGACTCGATAGGCACGCCATACAAATAGTTTTGCTTGAATACGTCCATCAGGTTGTCGGGAGTGCCTAGGTTGTCAGATTCGAGAAGTGGTTTCAACTCATTGTAAAGTGCTTCTTTGGCATGCTCAAACTCCTCTTCTCCAAATCCTTTTCTACGAATGTTCTCACGAATGGCCAGTATCTGTTTCAGACATTCTAGTTCCTTGCCTGCATATGGTACAAAGTCCCAGGCATTTTGGTCGTATTGGCGTGCCAAAGGAGCATAACTTACGGTAGCGGTGATGAAGCTTTCTTTGCCGCCATTTCTGAATTTAGCTAATAGTTGTGCCGCTAATGTTTGGAAGAGACGTACTTTGAGTTGATCGCCCACAAAGTCTCGTTTGGAAGGGTCTGTTGAAACTAGGCAACGTTGATAGATACCCATGGAATTGGAGGAGTTCTCCTTGTCAATGAAACGATAGTACAATGGAGCATTGTTGTCTTCTATTTCAGAGTTCTTCCTGCTGATGGGCTTTTTGCTTGCAGGGATAGAACTGAATAGGTGTTTGATTTCTTTCTCGTACTCTTCAGGTTGGATGTCGCCAATGATGGCGATGCATTGTAATTCTGGACGATACCATTGCTGATAGAAGGCTTTTACATCCTTGGCGGTATAATTACGGATAAGGCTTTCAGAACCTATTACGTTGTGTGTGGCATAGTCGCTTCCATTATAAATGGTGGGTGCTATTGCCTCTGTCAGTCGTTTGTCAATATTGCGACTTTGCCGCCATTCCTCAGAGATGATGTTGGCTTGCCTCTCCACTTCCTTAGGTTCTATTTTGATTCCATTGCACCAATCCTTTAATAGGTATATGATGGAAGTAGTAACCTTGGAATCATTTGTAGGGACATTGTTTACTTGAAAACGAGTCTCGTTGATGCCTGTCTTTGCATTGAAAACCAAACCATGGTTGCGAAGATAAGCCATGACACCATCTGGAAAGTGTTCTGTCTTGGTAAAAGCCATGTGCTCAACAAAGTGCGCCAAACCATATTGCTTGTCGGTTTCCAATATGGCACCCACATTCTGATAGAGATAGAAATTCACCTCGCCTTGATTCCCATTGTCACGCATGATGTAATAAGTGAGACCATTAGGAAGCTTTCCTTGTATGAGCCCTTTGATTTGCGCTCTACAGGAGATAGCGGCAAAGAACATCCATGCGAAGAGGGCTAAGCGGATATAATCAATTTTTCTTTTCATCTAGTTACTTATTTCTGTAAGAGTTCAAGTGCTGCAAGTTTGCGAGCGATGGTTGCTTGAATCATAGCTTGTACTTGCTCCATTTTGTCTAGTTGGAGAGACTCGACGTAGCCTTGTCGATAGTATTTGGTGGCATCGTCATATTTCTTCATGGCAGTATAGCTGTCTGCCATCATGACGAGGAAGTTGATGCGGTCAACGATGGAAGTCTCACCAGTCAATGCTTTCTCTATCCACTGGATGGCTATTTCATGATCGGATGCTGTCAATTTCTTGCCTGCTGCATAGTATAAGTTCTGGGCAGCTTTTCCATAGTCGGTTGGTGTGGCATTGTCGCCCATCTGCTTGAAATAGTCGTTCATCAAGTCAAAGTACTTCTTGGCGTCTTTGTCCTTGTATATAGAGTAGATGGCATCGGCATAAACCGCAGATGATTTGGCTGGGTCAAGGTTTCCTGTGAAAGAAATGACAGAATAGGCGTTCTTGTAGTCACCCGAAATCTTGGCTACATATTCTTTGTAGCTCAGATTTCCTTCCTTGGCAAGGTCTTCTATTCGCTTGTCATTGTATTCGATGACATAATAAGCCGCAGCATCTCCTACTGCTTTTTGCCAAGCAGGAAGGTTGGCATTGATGAAGTCTGCCATCTTTTGCTGTTGCTCTAGGTCATCGCCACCCAGTTGTGAGATAATGAGGTAATCGGTACGATTGATGAGGCTAGGACCCATCTTGGCTTGGATGTAAGCATTGTACATCTTTCTGATTCTTACAACCCATTTTTCAGCATCCATGCCTTCTTGTGCCATCAAGAACTTAGGGGCTTGCAGAAGTATCTTCTGCTGGATGGTTAAATCAGTTGGGTTGCTACGATATTGCTCATAGAGTTCTTTGAAACCGACTACATCTCCTACGGCAGTTTTTGCAGCTTCCATCAGTTCGTTAGCCCCCATGGCACCTACAGAGATGGAGATGGCTTTCCCATCGTTGGCGATGAAGGCCAAAGTCGGGAAGGCTTCTATCTTGTACTGTTTGGCAATGGATATGTTCTCTGGCTTTTCTGCATCCAATTGCAAGCAGATAAACTTCTCATTGAAATATTTGCCTATAGAGTCTTGTGTGAAGATAGTCTTAGCCATTCGTTTGCAAGGGCCGCACCAAGTGGCATAGAAATCTACGAATAGCGGTTTGTGATGTTTCTTTGCTTCTTCCTGCGCTTGTTGGAAAGAACCTTGGAAGAACTGGATGCCTTCTTGGGTAGAAACAGTTTGCTGGATGGTTTCTCCTGTAGCCTTACCCTGAGCCATGCTAGGCTCAAAAGTAAGGAGAGAGAGAACTGCTGTGAAAAGCAGATTATTTGTTGTTTTCATCTTTTTCAATGTTTTGTGTTACTTTATTCTTCCCAATCAGATCCGCTGTCATCCAAGTCACCAAACTCATTCTTTTTGATGATGACCGTGAAGATATTGGAGAGAATGGCAGAGTGATCTTCGTTCTGTACCTTTAGACTGATGCGATATCTACCCTCGGGTAAGCTCTTGGAAGCCATATAGAATACCTGAATCAAACTACCTTGAAGTCGGATGGAGCCTTCAGCGATAGCTTTCTTGAAGGCTGTTGCATCTCCACCTTCTGTGGCTTCCACATCGTAAAACTCATAGGTGATAGGTACGGTTCCTGCAACTCCTTGGATCGCATAGGAAGTCCAAGGGGAGTTGTCGGTTACATGGCTGTCCCATTCATCTACCTCTTGGTAGGCAACCAAAGTATCGGGGGCATATTCTGCGTTTTCTACTTTTAAGTAACCTACTGGCATGTCATGGCAACTCGACAAGGAAGCTAAGCCTACGATTGCCATTGTCCATATACAGATCTTATGATATATTGCTTTCATATTGTTAGAAGTCTGTTAGATTGAAATTATAACTTAGTGCATGAACGACACCGGTTTGGGTCATGATGTTGCTTGATGCCACCTCGGATGTCTTCCAAGCCACTTCTGAGGCTATGTAGATTTTCTTGGGACCTGCTTGAGGAACACCGCCGTATGACTCACGATAGGTGTAGATCCATAATTGCTTGCCAGACAGCATCGTGTACATCTTGCCACCTTGACCGATGACAGTGTTGGGGTCAGTGGAGGCTGTTCCAGCCGTGAAGTCATCCAACTGGATGACGTTGTTGCCATCGATGATGCTGGATAGAATAAAATTGCGGCAGTCCTCTACTGGAATGTCGGCGATTTGCTCATAACCCTTTTCTAGGAGATAGCGGCGTATGCTATGGTTGGTGATACCGAAAACGGTGAGGTTCGTGCCGTATGTACTTGTCCCCATAAATACCTGCTGGAGTCCCGCACGTTCACTCATGACAACAAGTGAGTCCCAGTTGTATGGGTCTTGCTGAAAATACTCCCACATGGAGCAGTCGTGATACCCTATGGCTTTTCCAGTATCTACGAAGTTATACTTGGTGCAGGAGGTGGAAAGGCATAAAGTGCTCGCCACTACTGCAATGAACAATAATATCTTTTTCATTTTCTTCTCTTGTTTGATTTTGAATTACATATATGGCATCCAATACGTAGTTTGACGCATCATGGTGTTGGTTATCTTGCCATCTCTGTCTGAATAGGCATTGCTTGGGATAGGCAAGAAGAGTGCACCATTTTTGATGTCATTATTGGTGAGTACTTGGAACTTGCCATATAGCTCTTCCTGGATGTAGTTGTTGCGGATGATGTCGTAATAACGCTCGTCATTCTCACCAATCAGCTCCTTCTCTCGCTCTTGGAAAATGGCTTTTTTGAGGTCGCCTTCATCATAGATGGAAGGATATGCTTCCGCACCAGCACGCTCTCTAATCTTATTGAGGTCATTGATGGCAAGGTCTGTTTGTCCTAGCTTGTTGTAACACTCTGCTCGGAGCAAGATGATGTCGGCTAGACGCCAATATACATAGTCTGCATCCACGGATCGGAAGTCCTTGCCAGTCTCGGAGAACTCGTTTTTATTGTAGAGGCACTCCCTAAACTTGTATGGGATGGCGTAGTCAATGCCGTCAACCTCATGTGGCTCGTCTATTTGGTAGAAGAAGGCGGAGCGACGTTGATCGTTTGGGTCTTGGTACATCTCGTTGATGGTCGATGTGTAAAGTTGACAGTAGTTCTCGTATGGGATATTACCCATCTGAGCTGTCTCTTTTACAGGCCAACTGAGATATGCTGTCGCTACATCATTTGGTGTTTGGCTGTATTCCGATCGAGCTTTGTCGAAGGTAAGAGTGAAAATTGCCTCTGGATTAGTCTCGTCAGGGTGAGAGAGCTTGTAGCAGAGATCCTCGGGGTCAGAACACAAACTGTAGTTTCCTACTTTTCCTTCGACGAGGAGGGTCGCATAGTCAATGGCTTTCTGATAGTCTTCTTTTGGATTACCTTCTAGACCATATAGTTCTTCTACACTTCCTTTCCAAGCGTAGATCTGTGCCAGCAAAGCGGCACTGTTGCCTTTGGAGGCGTACTGGCGGCTCGTGATGGTTGCATTATTCAATCCTTTCAACTTGTCGTAAGTTGGTAGGACGTTATAGGCGGATTCTGCACTTGCGATGGCTTTCTTCAGAACTTCTGTCATAGGAGAGCGACCATACATCACTACATCTTTTGAGTTGTTAGTGATAACGCAATCTCCATAGCGCTGAGCCAAGAAAAAGTACGATAAGCCCATGGCAAAGTATGCTTGCCCAACGTGGAAGTTGTAACGGTCTTCACTGAGACCTTCCGTGCTGCCAATGTTGTCTAGGAGTAGGTTGGCTTCATATATAATATTGTATAAGCCACCCCATTGTCCGTCTTGTTCTTTGACATAACGTGGGTTCCACTCACGTAAGTCGTTGTTCCAACCGAGATTGTCAACTTTTGCCCCTGCTGCGATAAAAGGGTCGTTCTTTCCTATGTAGATATTCTCGAAGTATAATATTGAAGAGGTGGTAGCGTTCAATTCATTTTCCGACTTGAACGCATTGTTATATGTGACTTGGTTCTCGGGTACTTGATCCAAGTCGCATGACACCAACCCTGCTACGCAAATGGTAGCTATTAATAGTTGCTTCTTCATGTGTCGTTAAAATTTTAAGTTAAAACCAAATGTGATGGAACGGTTCAGAGGGTACTGCTCGCCGGTGTCCTTGCCAGTGTATGGATTGACAACCTCTGGGTCTGTGCCAGAATAGTTGGTCAACAAGAAGAGGTTCTGTCCTGTAACATATAGGCTCAGACCCTTGATCCTGTTCTTGAACCATTTGGCAGGCATCTCGTATGATAAGGTGACAGACTTGAGGCGGAGATAGTTGACATTCTCTATGTTGGAGTCAATATCACCGTCAAACTGACCGATATATCCTTGGTCAGAGAATTCCAAAGAAGGATAGTCTGTCTCGTCTCCTGGCTTTTGCCAGAATGTTACCTTGCTAGGGTCTGCCATGATAGTTCCGAAATTCTTTGTGAAATTGAAAGCTGAGTTCTTTACCATGTTCATCATCTTGCGCTTGATGACATAGTTCATCATGATGTCGAGTTTCCAATTCTTGTAAGAGATGCTATTGGAGATACCACCATATGCAGCTGGCAAGGTGCTGCCAGCATAGTACTTGTCGTTATAGTCGATGGTTCCATCTTGGTTGTAATCCTTGATTTTACGACCACCCACACGCAATGGATAGTTCTCACTGTTACCAAAGTTGAGTGGTACCAACTTGCCCAATGAGTTGTAGTAATATGGAATCTGCGTCTCGTCTTGTACGAGGCCCTCGTCATGATAGGTGTAGATGCCATATACTGGGCGACCTAGCACTTTGTCGCTCAAATCCTCACCTCCGTATGACTTGCGGAAAAGGTTCTTGTCATGTGAGATGTTGAAGCCGAGCGTCCATTGCCAGTTCTTGTGCTTGATGATGTCTGCTGAAACTTCCAGTTCAATTCCTTCGTTTGATATGGCTGAGGCATTGTTCCACATCTTATCTGCCAAGAAAAAGTTTCCTGGGGTAGTAGTCTGCATCAACAAGGCATGGGAGTACTTGTAATAGTAGTCCAACTTTACTTGCAAGCGATAGTTGAAAAGTTGAAGGTCAAGACCTAAGTCATATTGGTCGTTCTTCTCCCAAGTCAATTGGTTGTTGGCAAGTATACCTGGTATCAAACCGGCACTTCCTAGGAAGGTGTTGCTGGAAGTCATGGTGCCCAAGGCTAGGTATGCCTCATTGAACTTCTGGCCTGAGCGACCCCAAGAAGCACGGAACTTACCAAAGCTAAGCCACCATAGATTCTTCATAAATGGCTCATCGCTGAAAGTCCAACCTAAGCCGACGGCAGGGAATGTTCCCCATCTCACGTCGCTACCAAATACAGAGGAACCATCCGAACGAAGTGAAAATTCTGCCAAGTACTTGTGCTTGTAGTTGTATGCCAGACGTCCGAAGACACTCATCATCTCTTGTACCTCTTGGTTGCTGAGATATGATTGCAAAGCTTCGTATGTACCATATTCGTCTTGACGCAAGGCTGGCCATTCTTCTCCTACATAATGAATTTGGTTGGTAGGACCACCGTATGCAGAACCGCCAATGCTATTGAGTTGGTCACGATTATAAGAGAAACCACCCATCAACTCGAAGAAATGTTTCTCTTTGAGGTCAAACTTGTAGGTGAGGTAATTTTCGCTTTGTATCATCGTCATGCCGATATTCTGCCCTTCGGATCTTGATAATTTCTTGGAGGTCAGGTAATCTGGTGTGAAGGTGTTGATGCGGGTGTTATAGTGGTCGATGGCTGCGGATAGTGACAACTTCAACCCTTTGATGATGTTATAGTTGAGTCCACCGCTGAGTCGTACATTATAATTAGAGTTCACGCCCTCGATGCCTCGCAAAGATTGCATGGCAGTTTCTTCAGCGATGCTTCCCTTTCCTGGCAAAAGCGTAGATTGTTGCTTAGGGTCAATAGTGAGGCCTTGTATTTTTCCTGTAGTTGCAGCTTGTTGGTCTGTGTAAGACAGATTAATACGGGTGTAGGCATCAACTTTAGGGGTAATCTTGAAGTCGAGATTAGACATGACATTGGCTCTTAAGAAGCTGGAGTTGAGCATGATGCCCTTCTCGTGATAGATACCTGCAGCAACCATATAGCGCACGTTGTCGTTACCTCCTGATACGGAAAGGTCAGCTTTGGTGACTTGTCCTACACGGAAGGCATATTTCCACCAATTGGTGCTGTTGTTGTAGAATGTGTTCAATGAGTCTTGTACTATTGACGGAATCTTGTTATAATCATCTGTAGAGATATTGCCCTTGTTCCAGAAATAGTCATAGGCACCATTGCTGAATTGATCCCAGCCCCATGTGTCTTTGTAACTGTTAGGGAAGATAACCTTGTCGGTCGTCCAGTCGTATTCGCCTACACGTTGGTTCTTCGCCAAAAGAATGTTCCAGAGTCTTTCACCATTACCTCTTAATTGAGTTGGCGTAGAAGGAAGCCAAGAGAAAGATTGGGATACGCTGGCATTAAACTCAGCCTTGCCGCTTTTGCCTTTCTTGGTGGTGATGAGGATAACGCCATTTCCAGCACGTGATCCATAGAGGGATGCAGAAGTCGCATCTTTCAATACCTCTACTGATTCGATGTTGGAAGGGTCTAAAGAAGAAAGTGGGTTGATACCGCCTGTGTAGGTAGATGAAGATTGAACAGGTACGCCATCAACGACAAAAAGAGGAGAACCATCGTTGACTCCTTGTTGATTGAGAGAACTGAAACCACGGATAACTATCTTGGAGCCATTGCCACCAGGTTGGCCAGAGAGATTGGAAACATCTACACCTGCCATCTTACCTTGGAGCAGGGTTTCGAGTGAAGAGCTTGGTACGTCTTTCAGTGCATCTCCTTTAAGCGAAGATACGGAACCAAGCATGTCTCGACGGGTTCGGCTACCATAGGCGATGACTGCAACTTCTCCCAGTTGATTTCCCTCTTCCTTGAGAATGGCATTGACTGTATGCCCATTACTGTACTTCAGTGTGATTGGAGAATATCCGATGGCTGAAATGACAATCTCCCCACTTCCATTATTGGTGGAAAGGCTAAACTGTCCTTGTGTATCAGCAATCGTTCCTTGTTTGAGACCTTTGATTCTGACGGTTGCGTTTGGAATGACTTCTCCTTCCGTGTCCTTGACGATGCCTTTGATGATGAAATTGCCTTGCTTAGCAGTCTCCATCTTGAAAACTCGGATAGACATTCCGTTCACGCTATAGGTGAAAGGAGTTTTGTAGAGTAAGTCTTGGACAGCTTTTTCTACTGTAGCTTCATCGAATGAGACAACCATCTTGTTGGGATAGTTTCTTACCTCATTGGTGTAACTGATGGAATAATCGCTATTCTTTGTGATATAGTCAAGAATAGACGAAAGTGTTTTCTCCTTAAAGGAGACTGATAATTTTATCCCCCCAGACTGAGCAAAAGTGCAAATAGGGTGCGATAAAGTTACCATCAGGCATCCTACCATACATAGTAGATGCCACGAGTGTACAATACTTTTGTGCATACCTCTCTATTAATAATTAACATTAACTATATAATAGACTGCAAAGTAACAACTTTTTGGGGAAATATGCAAGTTTTATGTAAATTATTTGCTGATTTCTTGCAAAGAATAGTGTTTTTGCTTTCATTTCGTCAGATGAAAGGTGAGTTCTCTAATGTATAAGATGATGCTGTTATCTCTAGTATCGTAAGCTTACACTCCTAGGCATAAACCTTTCTTCCCCCTAGCACAAAACCATCAACGCCCTAGGATAAAACCTGCAGAAGCCTACTGCATACTGTAGTGCCTAACTTATATTCCATAAAATCCAAGTTAGATTTCATGGAATATAAGTTAGGCACAGCTAAATATAAGTTGTATTTTATGGTATGCAGTAGGCTTCTGCAGGTTTTGCACTAGGGCGTGTGCAAGTAGGTAGTCGCATATGGCGGCTTTTGTTGCTAGGAAAAAGCTTTCGTGTATCCCAACTCTGCAGATATTGAATTTTAGTTGTTAAGCAATACTTAACAACTGAAAACTAGCTTAATTAGCTCTATTTTAAGTACTTAATACTTTTTGTTATGTACAAGACCTAGAGGTGATAAAAAGTTCTACTACTTCATAGATGGCTCACAGGGAAAGTCTCTCTATCGGGAGGTAATGCTAGCCTCAGTTTTCAGTTGTCAATTAATGTTTGACAACTGAAAGCCATTGTAACTAGTTGGACTGTAGAAATTTATTGCTATTCTTACTTGTCTAAGGCTTTGAGGTGCTAAAAATATAGCTACCTCAAAGTCATTTATTTCCCCTTATATATGCCCTCTCTCCGCCCAATCGCCTCTATCCAGCGTTCGGTATCCGATGGCTTCGGCGAGGTGCATGGGTTCTACTTGCTCGCAGCCTGCCAAGTCGGCGATGGTGCGGGCGACCTTCAGGATGCGACTGTAGGCACGGGCGGAGAGGGAGAGACGCTCCATCGCCATGCGAAGCATATCCATGCCAGTCTCGTCGGGCTCGGCGAAGAGGTGAATCATGCGCTCGCTCATCTGGGCATTGCAGTGGATACCCTTGTAGTCCTTGTATCGCTCGGCTTGTATCTCTCGTGCCTTGATGACACGCTCACGGATGCTGGCACTCGGTTCGCCTGGGGCAGCCTTGGAGATGTCTTTGAAAGGAACTGGCGTTATCTCGCACTGGATGTCGATTCGGTCGAGAAGCGGACCTGAAATCTTGTTCATGTATCGTTGTATCTGACCTGGGGTACAGACGCAATGATGCGTAGGGTCGCCATAGTAACCGCAAGGACAAGGGTTCATGCTTGCCACAAACATAAAACTGCAAGGGTAGTCGGTGGAATACTTGGAACGGCTGATGGTGATGTGGCGGTCTTCGAGCGGCTGTCGCAATACTTCGAGCGTGGTCTTGTTGAACTCCGGTAACTCATCGCAGAAGAGCACGCCATTGTGCGCAAGCGAGATTTCGCCAGGTTGTGGATTGCTGCCACCACCCACCAAAGCCACTTGTGAGATGGTGTGGTGAGGAGCACGGAAAGGACGTTGGGAGATGAGCGATACATTCTTGCCGAGTTTGCCAGCGATGGAATGTATCTGTGTGGTCTCCAGACTCTCTGATAGGGTGAGGGGAGGAAGGATGGAAGGCAGACGCTTCGCCATCATGGACTTGCCTGAGCCGGGAGGTCCCACCATGATGAGGTTGTGACCACCAGCCGCTGCCACTTCCAAGGCTCGCTTCACATTCTGCTGACCACGTACATCGGCATAGTCGAGGTCGCAATGCGTCTGATTCTCATAAAACTCCTTGCGAGTATCAACAATGGTAGGCTCGAAAGCTTGTTTGTCACTCATAAATTGTATAACATCAAACAAGCTGTTCATACCATAGACTTCGAGGTTGTTGACCACGGCCGCCTCACGGGCGTTTTGCATCGGCACAATCAATCCCTTGAAGTGCTCTGCCCTGGCTCGAATGGCAATAGGCAGTGCTCCCTTGATAGGTTGCAGCGTGCCGTCCAGACTCAACTCGCCTACCAGCATAAATTCCTTGAGGTGCGTGTCGGGGATGTTCTCGTTGGCTCCCAAGATGCCGATGGCAAGGGGCAAGTCGAAACTGCTGCCTTCCTTGCGTAGGTCGGCAGGAGCAAGATTGATGGTGATGTCGGCGATAGGAAACTTGAAACCGCTGTACTGCAAGGCTGCGGCAATGCGGTTACGACTCTCTCTTACTGCCTCGTCGCCAAGACCTGTAAGATGATATTGGACTCCACGTGTGAGGCTTACCTCCACGGTAACCGTAGTCACGTCCAATCCGTTGACTGCGGCGCAAAAAGTTTTGACTAGCATTTCATTCCTTTCCTGCAGGAATAGAGTTTCCTGCATATATTTGAAATTAGATGTTGTTAATAATATATGTTGTCGCCCTCGTCAAGAGGCAAGGGACTTGATTTCCTTTTGGTGCTGCTTTTATTTCAGCAGTTGGTCGAGCTTGTCGTACAGTTCTTGTCGTTTCAAGCCACGAGCTACGATCTTGCCATTTTGCAAGACGATGACATCTGGCACGGAGGTCATTCCTAGTTTCTGCAAGGTCTTGTCTTCCAGCATGTCGCCGGTGCAGATGTTGGACCAAGAGATAGAGTCTCTGTCGAGACTTCTCTTGCAATCTACCTTGCTAGGGTCGAGGCAGATGCTTATCACCTTGAGTTTGCCTTGCGATGCCCTCATGCGCTTCTTCAACTCCCTTTGAAGGTCTTGGCTATCGAAATTGTAGGTAGCCCAGGTGTTGATGACTGCCACTGGCGCACTGCTCAGTTCGGCGCTGGATATGAGTTTGCCCTTGGTGTCGTATGCGGTGAAGGATGGCAATCTGGAGCCTACTCCCACGTCTTTCAGTCCTTTCAACTGCTGTAGCATCTTCTGAAGCTCTCCATTTTTCGGCTGCTCCTTCGCCATAGTCTCAGTTAAGGCGTATGCCTTCTTGAAGTCTGGCTGTGGGTTGCTGATGAAGTACTTTCGGGTGAGATAGATGCTGACGATAGACTCTGGGTGATCCTTGATGAATTGCTCAGCCTTGGCTTTCTCCTCAGGTGGAGAAACATTGAGGATGTTCTCACGGAATGAGTTCATCAGTTCATTGGCTTTCGTTCCCTTGACCGAAAGTTCTTTCAGGTGAGAGGCATCAGCCTTGATGTCAACGGATGCGCCTGACTCAGCAAAGATAGGTTGCTCAGAGAAGTTAGGAAAGACGACGACCAACGTAAAAGGATCCTTGCATTCGCATTCGTATGTGAAGCGACCACCTTCCACCTTGATGGTGTCCATGCCATGGATGCCACCCTCAGGGCTATAAACATAAAATTCACCTTGGTTCATGTTGAGAAATTTGCCTTCAAACTTGAAACGACCACTACCTGCACCACAAGAGGCAAGTACAACAGTCGCTAATAATAAGAGGATGTAAGCAAACTTTTTCATCATGAAAAATTTAAAAGGAGTGTGCCGCGAGCGGGACTCGAACCCGCACAGCCATTACTGGCCAAGGGATTTTAAGTCCCTCGTGTCTACCAATTCCACCATTGCGGCATGGTAAACGTAAAGAATTGGAGCGGAAAACGGGACTCGGACCCGCGACCCCAACCTTGGCAAGGTTGTGCTCTACCAACTGAGCTATTTCCGCGTTAGAATTTGCGAGTGCAAAGATAAGGCTATTTCTCGAATTAGCCAAATCAATTTACATATTTTAAGATAAAAGGGCGTATGTTCTGTGCATAAGCCTCCTTTCTCTTTAGTTTCCCACCGTCAGAATCGTGCCGACACCCCCATAGGATACTCGATAGCGCATCAAGGGTTTGTCTTCTTTGGATAGACCGCCGCTAGTGATGGCTCCTGTTTCCAGGGCATAGGTACGCTTGCATTTGTTGCAGCTGACGGATTGGCGATTGCCCGTCCATTCCAAAGGATAGTTTCTTCCACCATATTGTCTGATACAGTTGGGGCATTGACGATCCCAAGCTACACGACCTTGGAAGTTAGTGCAACCTAGGATGAACCCATTCTTCGTGGCATCCTTGGTGTCATTGCCTGCGCCGATGGCACTGTAGCTGGCATAATTCTCCTTGGCTGTGGTCAGGGCGATGGTTTCGGTCTTGTTCTTGCCATCATTGAGGGTGGAGTAGATTCTCCAAGCGTTGTTGACCTTTCCTGCGCTCACCATGGAATAGGAGCCTTGGTTGAGCAGTGCCGTCTCGATGGAAGAACCTACGTGGTATTGGGTGTAGAAGATGAAGTGGCAGGGATATTCCGTGCTAATGGCGTTCTCGGCATCGCATGAACTCATCATGCCGCAAGTACCTAGGAGTAGGCACCAACCAAGAAAGAGCACGGCTTTGCTAGCCATGCTCTTCACCTTATTATATATATAGGGAATATTTATCATTTCAAAAGCTCCTTCTCGGCATTCTCCATGCGCTCGAAGTGGAACTCAGAGAGCGTATGCTCCATCAACTCCTGTATCTTGTCGTTGCAGAGATTGCCGATGCTGCCCTCATGTGTGTGGTGGATATTCTTGTTTGGCTTAAACTCGCCTGCCTCGATTTCCAATCCCACCTTCTTGTAGGCATCACGGAATGGCATGCCGTTGGCGGCAAGCTTGTTCACTTCCTCTACGGAGAACATAGGGTCGTAACGTGGATCGTCCAAGATATGCTCGTTCACCTCCATCTTGTTGATGATGTAAGCTGCCATCTGCAAGCAATCCTTCAACTCGTCGAAGGCTGGGAGGAAGACTTCCTTGATAATCTGAAGGTCACGGAAGTAACCTACAGGCAGGTTGTTCATGATGAGCATCACCTGTTGTGGAAGGCTTTGGAGCTTGTTGCTCTTGGCACGTATCAACTCGAATACGTCTGGGTTCTTCTTGTGAGGCATGATGCTCGAACCGGTGGTACACTCCTTAGGCAACTTGACGAAACCGAAGTTCTGACAGTTGAACATGCAGGCATCGAAAGCCATCTTTGCCAACGTTCCTGCCACGGTAGCCATGGCGAAAGCCACATTGCGCTCCATCTTGCCACGTCCCATCTGTGCATATACTACGTTGTAGTCCATGCTGTCGAAACCGAGCAACTGGGTAGTCATGGTACGGTTGAGAGGGAAACTGCTACCATAGCCTGCCGCACTTCCGAGAGGGTTGCGGTTGGTCATGCGATAAGCTGCCTGCAAGAAAAGCATATCATCTGCAAGGCTCTCTGCATAGGCACCAAACCAAAGTCCGAAGGATGATGGCATCGCAACCTGAAGGTGGGTGTAGCCTGGCATCAAGACATCCTTGTACTGGTTGCTCTTCTGAATCAACTCATCGAAGAGTATCTTGACGGCATCCACGATTTCCTTCAACTCATGGCGAGTGAAGAGTTTCAAGTCAACGAGCACCTGGTCATTGCGAGAGCGACCAGAGTGTATCTTCTTGCCCATGTCGCCCAACTTCTGTGTGAGCATCAACTCCACTTGGGAATGGACATCCTCCACGCCTTCCTCGATGACAAAGTCACCCTTGTCGGCGATGGCGTAGATGTTCTTGAGCTCAGCAAGGAGCTGTGTCAACTCGTCTTTCTCCAACAAGCCGATGCTCTCCAGCATAGTGATGTGCGCCATGCTGCCGAGCACGTCATACTTGGCAAGGTAGAGGTCCAACTCACGGTCACGACCTACGGTAAAACGTTCTATTTCCTTGTTTACTTCAAAGTTCTTTTCCCAAAGTTTGTGTGCCATTCTTAATTATTAATTCTTAATTATTAATAGAATCTAGTCTTCGTATGGAATCATCGCCAAAGCGTCGGCAATCTTTTCGATGCCTTCCTCCAATGGCTTCTTCACCATACCCTTGATAAACATGTTGAGCTCTGCCTTGATGGTCAATTTCATCTTGCAGGAGATGTCGCTGGTAGGGAGCAACTGAATCCAGAAGTTGAATGGGACAGGACTGTTCTCTGTCTCAAACTTGATGGCCTTCGGAAACTCTCTGTCGATGATGCGCATCTTGATTTCTCCTACCATAGGTGCTGAGATGGAGATGCTGTCGCTATCGAATTTCAAGTCCTTGATCTTGTCCATCTGCTCACGCTTGTCGGCAGGAATCTGGTCTTTCACCTGCTCAAACTTGTCCTTGAGACGTTGCAGGTTGTTGAGGTCGCTCAATGTATTGAAAACAGATTCCTGCTTGTGAGGAATCTGTTTGATATTGCTTTCAAATGTGCTTGTACTCATATTTCCAATGCCTATGTCTGCTAATAGGTATTACTTCTTCCAGTTGGCTGGGTCCTTGCGCCACTCGTGGAGCAACTCTACGTCGCTCTGTGCGATGTAACCAGTCTCCAAAGCCTCTGCCACTACGTGCTCGTAGTCGGTCAAAGTCACCAATTTCACGTTGGCATCAGCGAATGCCTTCTCTGCGATAGGGAAACCATAGGTGTAGCTTGCCACCATACCGATGACCTCATTGCCGTTCTGGCGAAGAGCCTCTACAGCCTTCAGGGAGCTACCGCCGGTAGAAATCAAGTCCTCTACAACGACTACCTTCGCCTTAGGGTCGAGCTGACCCTCGATGAGGTTCTGCATACCATGATCCTTTGGCTTAGAACGAACATATACGAAAGGCAAGTTCAACTCGTCGGCTACCAATGCGCCCTGTGCGATGGCACCAGTGGCAACGCCAGCAACGGCATCAGCCTCTGGGAACTGCTCCAAGATGGCATGAACGAGTTCGAGCTTCACATAGTTGCGGAGTTCTGGGAATGAGAGGGTCTTGCGGTTGTCACAATAGAAAGGAGACTTCCAACCAGAAGCCCATGTGAAAGGGTCGTTAGGCTGCAATTTGATAGCCTTTACTTTCAATAACTTAGATGCGAATTCTTTCTTCAGTTTGTCCATAATTATAAAAGGATTAAATGGTTCTTTTCTATAATGTCTTTGCAAAGATACGGCAAAACGCAGACAATGCCAAAAATAAGCCCAACTTTTTTAATATTTTATAGTTAGGTGGGGTAGATGTGTAGGGTGATTCGTATAAATATTCAGTTTTTCGCCCATCCGATGCTGAGTACGCTGAAATGGATATTAGGCTCTGCCTCCATCAAAGTCTTACAACAAGCGATGATGGTGGCTCCCGTGGTGCAGACGTCGTCGATGATGAGGAAATGCTTTCCGTCGAGGGAGAGATGGGAGGGAGATTCTTTGGCAGATGAGCAGGCTAGCTCTGTCTTATACTTAGGGGCTAGCTCGAAGACTTGCTCCACATTCTGCTGCCTCTGCCAACGGTTCTTGTGGGTCTGGCTCTCCTTGAATGAAGTTCTCCTGACGATGTCGGTGTAGATGGGTAGGTGGGTGAGGGCAGCGATGCCTTTGGCGATTTCCTCGCTCTGGTTGTAGCCTCTTTCCTTCTGGCGACTTCTAGCCAAGGGGATGGGGATGATGCCATCGATGCCATCGAAAAAGTTGATTCTCATGCCTTCTTGTGCCAAGAGCTTGCCCATGTCGGTGGCAATCTCCGGACGGTTGTTGTATTTCAACTGGTAGAGAACATTGCTGACGAAGGAATGTCCCTTGTAATAGAAGAGGGCGCAAGCCTTCTCGATGGGTATCTGATGCCAAAACATCTTTGCCATCTCGTTGTCGTAAGGCTTCTCCCAAGTGTCGGTACGGGGGAGGTGGAGATTGCAAGAGAGACAGATGCTCTCTTCCTCGCCCACCAATCGGTTGCCGCAGATGGGGCAGAAGCGAGGAAAGAACAAGTCGATGATTTTGGCTAGGATACTTCGTCGCATAGGTCTAGGTCTTCTTCCTTCATTCGGTTGATGCACTTGTGGATGATGTCCATGCCATACCCCCTTCCTAGGGCGAAGCGGATGAGTTTCATGCTTCGCTCATAGTCGTTCTTCGCCTTGATGGCCTTGTACTTGTTCTTCATCAGGGGGAGGAGGGTGTCCATATAGATGTCATCCTCCATCTCGTCGAAGATGGGGTCGGAGATGTCCTTGGAGATATGCTTCAGCCAGAGGGCTTGCTCCACCTTGCGTCGCCCCCACTTGTTGTACTTCACCTTGTCGTTGATGAAGAAACGGGCATATCGCTCGTCATCGATGAACTTCTTCTCCATCAAGAACTGCATGTTGCGGGCAATGGCATCCTCTGGTAGCTCCCATTTCTTCATCTTGTCGAGCATCTCTTGCGAGCAGTGCTCCGACTGGGTGCAGAGGGTGGTGAGCTTCAGGAGAGCCTGCTGCTCCGTCATCGGCTTCTTCGCACGTCTGGGGCGGTTGTAACTTTCGTACTCCATATCTTTGTGTCGATTGATTCGTCGTTTTGTGTTGTTTTATTCGCACATGCTAAAAGCGTCTTTCCTAGCTCTTATCATTCTCTTCTTTCCGAAAGAGTCTTCCTTGATTTCCACCTCCTTGTAGTCTTGGTTTTCGAGCATCAACTTGATGGCATCGGCATAAGAAGGATTGACCTCAAAATAAAGTGTTCCGAAAGGTTTGAGTATGTATCGTCCTATCTTGGCAATGGCACGATAGAAAAGCAAGGGGTCTTCATCTGGTACGAAGAGGGCTATTGATGGTTCGTGGTCAAGCACGTTTTTTGCCATGTCTGCTTTTTCCTTGTTGCAGATGTAGGGAGGATTGCTGACAATCATATCGCATGCTGCCCTGTATTCTTTGATTTGCTCGTCGGATGTTTCATAAAGTTTCTCTACGGATTTCTCCAGTTGGATGACATCCTCTTGGTCGAAGACGATGTTGGGAGCTTTCAACTGCAGGGCATTCTGTTTTGCAACTGAGAGAGCTTTGTCTGAAATGTCGATTCCCATCACTTCACTGTGGGGGATGCTTAGGTTCAGTGTGATGGCGATGCAGCCGGAGCCAGTACAGAAATCGACTATTCTAAGTTCGTAGAGACCTTCGCCTTTCCCCATGTTAGGACGTTTTGTGTCTTGTGTGTGGAGTAATAGTTGGGCTTTTTCCATTTTCTCCTTTTCTGCGTCTATGATCCACTGGCACAGCTCTGCCGTCTCTGGACGGGGAATCAGTACACCTGGCTCCACATGGAAGGTCATTCCCATGAAGTCGGTTTGCCCTAGTACATACTGCACTGGCTCTGCATTTTGCAGTCTTTCGATAATTTCTTCTAGTTTTTTGCCCTCGTCTGCGGATAATTCATTAACTTTGCCGCCAATAATGTCGGTCAACGTCATTCCGTACTTCACTTCGAGTACCAAGCGGACGATAGCTTGTGCTTCGCTTGCCTCATAGAGTGGGGTGAGGGATTGCCAAAGTTCTTGATATGATTTCATTATTGTGTAGTCTTTTATTCGGAGGCAAAGGTACAACTTTTTATTGGGAATGGGCGATAAAATGGAAGAAAAGAGCGTTGGAAGGACTTAAAAAATAGAAAAAGAGGTTAGATTCAATGATATGGAACAAAAAGAGATAGACGAAATGTATATGCGCCGCTGCTTGCAGTTGGCGAAAAATGGCAAGCAGAATGCCAAGCCCAATCCGATGGTGGGGGCTGTCATCGTGAGCGAGGATGGTCGAATCATCGGTGAGGGATACCATGTGCGCTGTGGCGAGGGACATGCCGAGGTAAACGCCTTTGCTTCGGTGAAACCTAAGGATGAACACCTCTTGCCGGGGGCAACCATCTATGTGAGCTTGGAACCTTGCTCACATTATGGAAAGACACCGCCTTGCGCCGACTTGGTGGTGAGAAAAGGGGTGCGCCGCTGTGTGTGTGGTTGTGTCGATCCTTTTGCCAAGGTGCAGGGACGTGGCATCCAGAAGATTCGTGAAGCAGGAATCGATGTGACGGTGGGTGTGCTGGAGAAGGAATGCCTAGAACTCAACAAGCGTTTCATCACTTACAACACCCATCAGCGTCCTTACGTCATTCTGAAGTGGGCGCAGACGGCGAATGGATTCCTCGACAATGAGGGCAAGGGCATGGCGATTTCCTCGTCCTTTACCAAGATGCTCTCTCATAAACTTCGTGCCGAGAATGATGCCATCCTCGTAGGGAGAATCACGGATGAACGTGACCATAGTCTTCTCAATGTGCGTGACTGGAGTGGCAAGGACCCTATGCGCTTGGTCATCGACCGCCATCATCCTTGCTTCGAGGGCTTGGACTTCAGCAAAGGCTCAGAGAATGTGTTGCGCCAAATCATGCAATACCTATATAATAATAAGGTGCAATCGCTGATAGTGGAGGGTGGAGCCATCACTCACCAATCCTTCCTTGATGCTGAACTTTGGGATGAGATACGAGTAGAGACGGCTACAGGTCAGTTTGTGGCAGGTGGCACGAAAGCCCCACAGTTACCGCAAAACGTGCGTCCAATCAGCCATGAGGAGTATGATGGGAACATCATTGACACCTATGAAAGAAGTGAAGAATTCAATAGCATACAAGGGCGTTAGCCTAATTCTTAATTATTAATTAAATTCCGATGAGCAATAGATTTACATCACGTTTGACTGATAACGATGATTTCAAGAGAGACGAGTTGATACGTAAGATAGAACACGCCGTGGAGCACATGACGCTCTCCGAGCTAGAGGCTCTATCGTATGATATGTTTACCAAGGGATATATCACCGACTACTAGGGAGAAATAAAAAAGTCCCGAGGTTTTTCCAAAAACCTCGGGACTTTTTTATCATTTCCTCGGGACTTTTTTCAAGCACCGTCGTGAGGCGCTTTTAGGGAAGTCCTTATTCCGTTAGAAGTTACAACTTGAATTTGTAGCCAATGGTCAACTGGAGCACATTGGTATAACCGTCGCCATGCTTAGGCACCTTGGTGACACCGATGTTGTAGCGGGCATCCAAGACGATGTTCTGGAACTCGTATGATAAACCTACTGGTACTGCCAAGTCGAAGGTGTTAACTCCTTCAGCGTTGTCCTTGGAAACCATGAACGCAGGTTGGAGACCAGCCTTCAAGGCGAAGTTCTTGGCAACGTAATAATTCAATGTGACTGGGATGTTCAGATAACCTGGGTTCCAACTGCTATGGTCGCCCTTGCATCCTTGGAAGGAATAAAGAAGACCACCGGCAACAGCCATCTTGCGATTGAACTGGTGCTGCAATTCTGCACCGAAGGCGCAACCAGCTTTCCAGTCACCGTCACCTACAGTGGATACGTTCAAACCAATCTTAGGTTGGATAGTAGTAGAGCCAACTCTGCTCTGTGCGAAAGTCCCAACGCTAGCTAGTGTGAGGACTGCCATAAGAAATAACTTTTTCATAATCTCTAATTTTAAGTTGTTGATACTGCTCTTTAGATGTATTCTCTGTTTATGTCTATTTAAATAGAATCACGTTGCAAATATACAAAAAATACCGATAGTTGGTATTTTAATTTTTAACTTTAAAGTTATTTATACATATTTTATGAGATTCCTTATGGGGTGTTGCAGTACAATTCAGTCATAAAATACTAAGTTACTAAAATGTGTGTATTTTGTGTATTATTCTTCGTTACTAATTGTAAATCAATATTTTAAAAAGACGGACTGCTTTGTATGTTAACTTTTGGTTAATCATCTTCAAACCAAAAATTTGCTATTTCAAAAATAAAAGCATATCTTTGCTACCGAATTAAACTAATCTTTCAATCTATGAAGAAAAAGCTTCTTATCTTTAGTCTCTTGGTTCTGCTGGCCTCTCCGATGGCGTATGGACAGAATCATAGGTTTTCTTCCTTTTTGGCGCAACTGAACGAGTTGTCCCTGGTAGGTGCTGACGCATTTGGCGACAGCATCTTGTCCCCCAATATAGATGTGACTAAGTTTCAAGAGTTTTTGCCAAAAGCCTCTTCTATATTGAAAAATGAGTCAGAATGCCTCTGGCAAGGAGGAGGTTATATTCGTAAGGACGACTTCATCGTAGCTTTTTTGCAAGCACATTTCCCCAACTGTCACGATGGCAATGAGAAATGGTTCATGGAGAATTTGGTGACTTACAAAGTGCTGGTGTCCTATTCGCAAGATGGTAAACTGTTGGATAGCAGAACCGTTGGAAAGCGGAGCAGTTTGTGTGAACTGAGCATTGAGCCATCCTCGCTAGGTTTGCTTACTGTCGAACAGCGTACTCTTGCCAGCCCTAGGCAGCTTCATGAGTATGCGGATTGGAAATATAGTGTCCAAAAAAACAGTTATTTCTTGACTTCTATAGGAAAGATTAAGAGCAAGATTTTATGGAAAGGACACAAGACTGTCCCCAATAAGTTCGTGCAACAGAATCCTCCCTTGACATTCAAGTCTTTCATGAGATATTTCAAGCGATGGGAAGGAAAGGCTGAGTTAGATTCCCTTTTCGCCGACAATGGTGATGCGAAACCCTATCTTTTGCTTCGTTCCTTGTTGCCAGGCTGGCAACCGTGTGATTGTTGGCCTGTAGACTTGCAGTGGACCCCATGCAGGTATTTAGAAATAGAAAGTCGTTATTATTTCTTTATAATCACGGACTGTAGCTTCCCGAAGAAAAAGGCAGGCTTGTATGCCGACAAGGTGGTGTTGGCATTCGATAAGGATGGAACTTTGAAGGATGTTGTTATAGTGAGTCGCAATGAGGATGGAAAAGTCACGAAGTTCTTGGATGAAGCAGCCTTGATAAAGACCATGGACTTATGAGGAATCGTATGATATAGGCGGTCGGCAAGAACAGCCTCTACTAGAGTGGTTAAAGGATGATCCTTGTGATTTTGACCTCCATCTTTGTCAAGGCCTGTATTGTACTTTGAGTAAGTTGTCCTTGTGGAACTCTTGTGAGATTCTACGTTTGATATATGAGGATATGAAGTTCATACATGAATCAAAGAAATAGTAATGAAGAAACTTGATAAGTATGATTACTTGATTGTTGGCTCCGGCTTGTACGGGGCTACATTCGCACGTCTTGCCCGGGAAGCTGGCAAGGCGTGTCTTGTCATCGATAGGCGCAGCCATGTCGGTGGCAATGTGCATTGTGAGCGTGTGGAGAACATTAACGTTCATGGCTATGGACCGCACATCTTTCATACTAGAGACAAGAAGGTGTGGAGCTTCATAAACCGCTTTACTAGTTTCAATCGCTTCACCTTGTGCACTATCGCCAATTACCATGGCGAGCTGTACAACTTGCCCTTCAACATGAACACATTCCACCAGATGTGGAGCGTGAACATGCCCGAGGAGGCTTTGGCGATAATTGAAAGCCAAAGATACAAGGGCGAGGTAACAAACTTGGAGGAGCAAGCCCTTTCGCTTGTGGGTAGGGACATCTACGAAAAACTGATAAGAGGGTACACGGAAAAGCAATGGGGGCGGGCATGCCGTGAACTTCCGTCCTTCATCATCCGCCGTATCCCCGTTCGCCTAACGTATGACAACAATTACTTCAACGACCCCTACCAAGGTATTCCCATCGGTGGTTACAACAAGTTGATGGAAGGCTTGCTGGAGGGGTGCGACGTACGAACTGACACGGACTTCTTTGATGGCTTGTATGAGAATTGGCGAAACATTGCCGATAAGTTGTTGTATACAGGTAAAATCGATGACTTCTACGGCTGCCGATACGGCAGGTTGCAATATCGCTCATTGCGCTTCGAGACGGAAGTACTCGACCATCCCAATGACCAAGGAGTCGCCATTATGAACTTTACCGATACGACGACTCCTTACACCCGCATCATCGAGCACAAGCACTTCGAGACTTTCGGTGATGAGGTGTATGACAACCCAAAGACTGTCATCACTCGGGAATATCCCATAAACTATGTGCCGAGCAAGAGTGAGCCATACTATCCCATCAATGACGAACGCAACTCGCAGTTGTATGGGAGATACAGAAAGTTGGCGGCTCGGGAACGGGATGTCATATTTGGCGGCAGACTCGCCGAATACAGGTATTACAACATGGACCAGGTGATGGCTAGGGCGATGGAAACCTGGGCAGAACAAATGTAGGAAAAAGTGGAGAATATCAGAATTAATCAAATGGAAGTTTGGGTAATTCTGATATTTTGCTTACTTTTGTACTGCCATAGAAGAATAGCGCAATAAACTATAAAAATAAAATGAGATTAGAATCGAAAACCTTAGCAATCACAATCATCTTACTTACCGCCTTATTATATATAGTGGCAAGTTGTACGAGTCGAGATGCCAGATTGGGTAAATTGGATAGTATCGACAGCTTGATGGAACTTAATCCGCAGGCTGCCTATGATAGTCTATGCAATAGCAAGGAACAGATGACTGCTAATAATCCTAAAGAGATTAGTATGCGCTATCGCCTATTGATGGCAAAGGCACAAAACAAGCTTTATCTCCAAATGCCATCCGTTTTTTTATTTCAAGACGTGGTAAACTATTACAATGCCAATGGTACCATCAATGAGAAAATGGAAGCTCGTTATCTCTATGGTTGTATCTATCGTGACCTAAAAAACGAGGCAAAGGCTATGTTTTATTTCCAAGAGGCTGCCAACATTGCCGACACATTAAGTAGAACGTGCAATTATAGCATACTTTTCAGAATCTATGGGCAGATTGGCGACCTTTACAAGTCTTTGTATTTACGCCATGAAGCGATTCTTGCCTATCAAAAATCAAGCCACTATGCACTAAAGGCGAATGATAAACAAGCTTGGATTCAAGGAATGGTACAAACTGCAACTGTATATTATACTTTGGGGGATACCACAAAAGCTATAAAAATATCAAATCAATGTGAACAACTATATAGAAAAGAAAAAATGCCCCAAGAAGCTATACGTGTTTTACCAAGACGTATTTATTTCCTCTTGGAACGACATCAGTATAATAAAGCAAAGCATCTGATGGAAACTTATGAATGCGAATCTGGCTTATTTGACAAAAATGGTTGCATCCAACAAGGAAGGGAACACTATTACAAAGCTAAGGGACTATACTATTTAGGCATTAATCGCATAGATTCCGCAGAATGCTATTTTCATAAACTGAATAAAGCAGGGCACATACAGGAAGCCTTAAATGGCTTATTGACTGTATATGCCAAATTATGCCTTAAAGATTCTATCTTAAAATACAGTACTTTGTGTGAAAAAGAAAATGATAGAGCTATAAATTCTATCCAGTCTGAAGCCACACAACAAGTTTACAACTTGCAAAGTTATCTGATTTTACAAAAGGATATTCAGCGCAACAAATTACAAGCGACAATTTGGAAAATCATCGTCATATCAGTTTGCGTGTTGTTCCTTTTGATAGGTCTATGCCTTTTCTTTATTTATAGAGAGCAAGAAACCAAAAGGCTACAAAAGATAAAGATATTAAACGCAGCTTATTCACAATGCCAAAAGCAATTGGCACAAGCTATTTCTGATTATAACATTGCCCAAACAAATAACATAGCTTTAATCGAAGAAAAACAAAAGCAAATAACAAGTTTACAAGAAAAAATCAAGAAATTAAAAATACTCCAAAATCGAGTTAACAAGAAGGATATGCAAAACGTTTTCAGAAAAAGCGAAATAGCATCAGTCTTCAAGCAAAAGGCTTCACCTAAGATGGGAACGCCCAAGCCATCAGATTTAGAGTGGCAAGTTCTCGAAGATAGTTTCGCAGAAAGTTTTCCACGTCTTTATGACAAAATGGTACAAGCAAAGTTGTCACGTCAAGAACTACAAGTCTGTTTGCTGATTCTATTACAGTTTGACAATTCTACCATGGCTGTTTTAATGCTGACCAATACAAACGTAATTTGCAATGTCAAGAAAAGGAATAATGAGAAATTGTTTGGTGAAGCTAGTGCCACCTCATTGGCTAAGAATCTGATAGAATCTTGTTAGTGCTACTGTATTGTTATGAGCTTCCCTCATGGGGACTTTCGCAACTCTTATCCTTTCCTTCCGAAGTCGGCTGGTATCTCGCCCCATTTCTTGGTTTCCCACTTGAAGATAGGGACGGTGATATTGTGGGTGCGAAGCCAATTCTCGGCACGGGCGATAATCTGGTAGAGCTGTTCGGTCTGTGGAGTGCGCTCCAACTTGGTCTTGCATTGTTTCTTGGACACCCAGAGCTGGGCATTCACGCTATCACTGTAGATGGCCTTGTCGGTGATGCCTCGTTGTGCCATCAAGGCAAGGGCATGGACGATGGCAAGAAACTCGCCGATATTGTTGGTGCCATGGATAGGACCATAGTGGAAAACCTGTGCGCCAGTCTGAAGGTCGATGCACTGGTATTCCATCGGACCGGGGTTTCCCGAACAAGCGGCATCAACAGCCCAGGCATTAGCCTTTACCTCGTTGGGCAAAGGTAAAACGGTATCGTTTCTCCACGAAGGAGGATTTACAAGCATATTGCTCATGACAAATTATAAATGACAAATTATAAATGATAAATACTACCTTACAGGGGGGATGGCTATAAAAAGCAAATGAGCATGCCCCATTGTGTTATCTCTGGGGCAATGCTCATTATTTGTCAAATAGTCAATATTCTAATTTAATTGTAAGGTTATATATCTTGAATATCCTCTAGCGAAGCACTTCTGCTTCTTTCGGGGAATATTACATTCTCTCTGGAACCTCGATACCGAGCAGAGCCATACCATTCTTCAAGATCTTGGCGATATTGGCAGCGAGCACCAAACGGGTGGTCTTCTCAGCCTCGCTCTCAGCATTCAGGATGCTGTAGTCGTGATAGAACTGGTTGAACTCCTTGGTCAACTCGTAGCAGTAGTTAGCAATACCACCAGGGTTGTAGTTGTTGCCGGCATCGGCTACGGCTGCTGCGAAGTCGTTCATCTTCTGGATGAGGTCAATCTCCTTCTCGTTGATAGGAGCATCTGCGCCCAACTCTGCAGGAATCTCGATGCCCTCGGCTGCTGCCTTGCGCATGATGCTGCGGATACGAGCGTAGGTGTACTGGATGAAAGGACCTGTGTTGCCGTTGAAGTCGATACTCTCTTCTGGGTTGAAGAGCATGTTCTTGCGGGCATCTACCTTGAGGATGAAGTACTTCAACGCTCCGAGACCCACGATGCGTGAAATCTCCTGGCGCTCTTCCTCGCTCATGTCCTTGAACTTGCCAAGCTCATCGCTTGTCTGGCGAGCATCCTTGATCATCTCTGCCATCAGGTCATCAGCATCTACTACGGTTCCCTCGCGGCTCTTCATCTTACCGTTAGGCAACTCTACCATTCCGTAAGAGAAGTGAACCAAGTCCTTACCCCACTTGAAGCCGAGGCGGTCGAGCAGGATAGAGAGCACCTGGAAGTGGTAGTTCTGCTCGTTACCTACTACGTAGATCATCTTGTCGATAGGGAAGTCCTTGAAACGGAGGTCGGCAGTACCGATGTCCTGAGTCATGTAAACAGAAGTGCCGTCAGAACGGAGCAGGAGCTTCTGGTCGAGACCCTCGTTGGTGAGGTCAGCCCATACAGAGTTATCGTCCTTGCGGAAGAAGAGACCCTTCTCCAATCCTTCCTCTACCTTCTTCTTACCCTCGAGGTAAGTATTTGACTCATAATATATCTTGTCGAAACCTACGCCCATCATCTTGTAGGTCTCATCGAAGCCAGCGTAAACCCAGCTGTTCATCTTCTGCCAGAGAGCGCGAACCTCAGGGTCGTTGTTCTCCCACTTCACGAGCATTTCGTGAGCCTCCTTGATCAATGGAGCCTCTGCCTTTGCTTTCTCTGTGGCAGCTTCCTCGTCCATGCCCTCCTTCATGTACTGAGCCTTGAGCTCTGCGATTTCCTCACGATAGTGCTTGTCGAAGGCTACATAGTAGTCGCCGATGAGGTGGTCGCCCTTCTTGCCGGAAGTTTCAGGAGTTTCGCCATTGCCCCACTTGAGCCAGGCGAGCATAGACTTACAGATGTGGATACCACGGTCGTTAACGATGTTTGTCTTGATTACCTTGTTGCCGTTAGCCTCCATAATCTGGGCCAGAGACCAGCCGAGGAGGTTGTTGCGCACGTGACCGAGGTGGAGAGGCTTGTTGGTGTTAGGAGAAGAGTACTCGATCATGACGAGCGGGCTATTCTCAGTAACAGGCTTCTCGCCGAACTTAGGGTCAGCGTTGATGGTGTTCAGGAGTCCTACCCAAGCGGCAGGAGCGATAGAAAGGTTGAGGAAACCCTTCACCACATTGAAGTCAGCGATGACGTTGCTGCAATTCTTCTTCAAGTACTCGCCGATTTCCTGTGCAGTATCCTCAGGTTTCTTCTTCGACATCTTGAGGAATGGGAACACGACGAGGGTAAGGTTACCTTCGAAATTACTCTTGGTCTTCTGCAGGGCAACCATCTTCTCTGGTACGTCCTGACCATAAAGCTCCTTCACCGCTGCGATGACCGAGCTGATGATTTCGTTTTCTATCTTCATTATTATTAATATATCTCTTTTTACCGGTAAATATCTTTCTTTGTTGTCGCTTGGCAGAGGGGCTATCGGATAGCCCTTGTCTGATAAGCGGCTGCAAAATTACAAATAATAATTGAATTGGGCAAAGAAAACTGTCGCTAAAATCTTGTTGTAAGACGAAAAAGGCGTTTTCTCTGCCCGATTTCGAACTTATCTGCCGTGATGGGGTGTTCTATCCTTCGAGGATGATACTAGCCACGTCTTCAGGAGTGTTCCATAGGATTCCGTCTTGCAGTTCGTCATCGGTGAAGCCATTGAGTGCCTCTCGGGCTTCCTTCTCGCTGAGTACCGGTGTTCCGTCTTCGTTCTTAGCATCGACCAGAATCTGATAGATTGCTGCTCTGTATTCTTCGATTGTCATCATCATTGTCGTTTGTTTTGTTTAATGTTTGTTGTTTGGTACAACTCCTTGTCGGAGCAGTATGTTGTTTCCAATAAGACATTGCAAAAGTAAGCATTTATCGCTGATTATCATCATATATTTTGCTAAAAATATTAAAAGCCCCCAATATATTACGTGATTGTAATATACGGGAGGCTTTTGGGATGAATGTTTACTATTACGACCGAGGCTTGTCGTCTATAGTGACCGAGGCCAGTCGTCTATTACGACTGCTTCGGGTCGTCTGTTGTAGCATCGTCTGATGGTTGTCAGATCTATCCCATACGTTACAATGTTACAGCGTTACAGTAAAATTTCTCCCTATCCACCCCCTAAAATACTCTTTATATTTATATATATATAAATATAATAGTAATTTTTCGTATATAGGAGGGGCGCATTTATTACTGTAACGCTGTAACATTGTAACGTGAGTACTTGGGTGAAGAGGAAGTTTCAATATTTGTTGATGTCTCTTTTCCTTAGAAAAGAAATGCCCTAAAACGATTGGTGTTAGCTTCCTTTTGTTTGATTTCCTGTTCCATCCTGTCGGTTGCCATCTTGAAAAAGAAGTGGATGAGATGCTCATCTGTTGCCTCTGTTCGAATCATTCGAAGAGCGGAGATGTATTCATTTCTACTATCTGATGGAATGACGAGCAATGGATGCCCTAGTCGCAGAAGAATATAATTGCTGACCAGTCGTCCTGTTCTGCCATTGCCATCACGGAAAGGGTGGAGATATTCGTAGAAACCATGAAAGCGAGCGGCTAATACCATCGGATGTGGGGTATTGGCAGCTTCATTCTGTTTCTCATCGGCATTTCTTGCTTGTATGGCAGCTTGTATGGCTCTCTCCGTTGATTCCAATAGTTGGGGAACTCTTGCTATTAGCTCTTCGTGGTCGCCGAATACAGTGTCGCCTGCTGCCATGTCGGTGGTTGTATATTCGCCTGGGATGGCATCGGGAGAGCGGTAAGTAAGGGTGTGGAGGGTTACACGCTTGTTGATTTCTTTGAGTAAGTTTTCGTCCAGTGGATGCTGTAGGTGTTGAATCATGTACTCGTAAGCCTCGAAGTGGTCGAGCATCTCGAAAGCCTCAAACAAGGTCTTGCCGGCAGGAATCATTCCCAGTCCTTTTCTTTCAGTTCACGAGTGTCATTCACGGAGAATGAGTTTCCCTCTATGGCACAGGAGTAGGTAGAGAAGAGTACCTCGTTGTACATGATATATTCTTCCCTATCCATTTTGTTGATGATGAGGCTCTGATAGCGTTGTCTCAGCTCCTCATATTTCATTATTTCCGTTTCGAATGCCATACTCATTTCTTTTTAGCTGCTATTGATAGATGTTTGATTTCATTTTATTGTATATCATTTATCATCTGTGCAATGACTGGAATCATAGGAGGAATGTTCTCCTTGATTGTGACATATACAACTTCGGGATCAACTTCAAAGTAATGGTGGGCAATCTTGTCTCGCATCCTCATGACACCACTCCAATAAATTTGAGGATATTGGGGAAGAAACTCGCCCTTTGTTATTTTGTCGAGACCTTTTACTGCTTCTCCTAAAGCTATTAGGTTCATACATACAGCATCCAAACGGAGAGTTCCGCTTGGAGAAGTGATGAAGTCATCTGCACATTTGATGGAAGCAGTTCGCTTTTGTATCATACTTAAAGCATTACTGATATTGTGCAAGCTTTCTAAGACTATCTCTTTATCAAACATATATGCCCTCCTTGATGATTCTTTGTTTTAGTAGTTGGTTCATTTTGTCTCTGACTCTCACTAAATCTACTTTAGCTTCAAACAAGTTTTCTAGGTCAGTTTGAATTAAATCTAAAGTGAGGAAAGATGGCGTCTTACCTTCGTAACAAACGTCAACATCACTATCTTCGGTTTGTTCGCCACGAGCTACAGAACCGAAGATGCCAATCTTTGTCAATCCATATTTTGAAGAGGCAATGTTTTTATACGACTTCAAAAGATTCAATATTTCTGATGTTGTTTTCATTGTTATTACTTTTTGTTGCAAAGATACAATTTAAAAATATAAGTTCCAAACTATTTTTTGAAAAAATAATGATGCGAGCATCTTTCTGTCCAATAATTAGGCGGTGGTGTCTAATTATTGGACAGTGATGTAGATGAGGGATATTCTCTAAGTAGTTGATAATCAGTAGAGGCTTGCTTTTGGCACGGCGATTGTCTTTATCTTGGCAAAAAATGATAGACAATGAAAAGAATAGGATTATACATCGGATGCTTGGCCTTCGGCAGTTGCTGCTTGATGGCTTCGGCACAAGAGGTTGCTTTTGCTTCAAAGCCAACTATGGCGCAAGGCATGGGAAAAAACTGGGAACTTGACTCCTGCATGGCTTACGCCGTGGAGCATGCCACGGATGTGAAGCGAGAGGTAATCAATGCCCGACAACGTAAGCAAGATTATCAGAAGGCAGTGACCGACTTCTTGCCATCGGTTGCCGGAGGTGTGCAAGGACAGTATGCTTGGGGACGAAACATCGACCCGGAAACCAATACTTATAATAACGTAACGACGTTCAACAATTATTATCAGCTCTATGCCTCGCTCAACGTCTTTGATGGCTTCGCTACCATCAATGCTTTCAAGCAAGCGAAGTTGGCTCGTGCTTACTCCACCACTGCCATGCAGAAGGTGAGGGATGACAAGGCGATAGACGTGATGCAGAAGTTTGTGGATGCTGCTTACGCTGAGGCTAGCATTCAGATAGCGAGTGATAAACTCGCCGAGAGCAAGCGACTGCTGGGTAAGATGCAGCGACTTTATGAGCTAGGAGAGAAAGGTCGCCCCGACGTAGTGCAGATGGAGTCGCAGGTGGCTGAGGATGAATACAATCTCACGCATCAGAAGCATGTGGCTCAGCAGTGCTTGCTCACCTTGAAGTCGGCAATGAACTTCCCCGTAGAGGAAGAACTGAGACTAGTAACAAATGGTAAACAGGTAAACGAATCTTTTCCTATAAACCACGAAACTGTTTACCAGAATTTCTTGAATGCCTCTCCCGATGTCAAGTCGGCGGAGTATGAGGTGGAGAAGGCACGATATGATTATAAGATAGCGAAGGGTAGGTTGCTGCCATCCCTCTCTCTCAGTGGCGGCATCTCTACCAACTTCTATAGAAATCTCTCTCAGGGAGGACAGTACGAGGGCTTTGCCTCGCAGTTTCGCAACAATCGAGGTGAGTACCTCGCACTGACTCTCTCTATACCTATATATGATAATGTGGCGTGGCACTCTGTGAAGAAAGCTCGCAACGACTGGCAGTTGGCTCAGGTGAACCTGGAGGAAACGAAGCGCAAGCTCCACGACCATATCGCCCAAGCGGTGATGGATGCTGAGGGATATGCCAAGGAGCTGGAGCAGATGGATAAGAAAGTGGCTTCCGATTCGCTGGCCTACTATATGTCGAGCCGCAAGTTTGAGGAGGGAATGCTCTCCACCTTCGACCTCCATACCGCCGCGCAGACTTTGCTCGAAAGCAGAATCAAGCAGTTGCAGATGCAAATGTTGCTCGTCATCAAGCAGAGACTGGTAGGATATTATCAGGGAAAAAATCTTATAAAATAACAAAGAAGACAAGAGAATTCTTCACTTAAAACTATGGACGTAAAGATAGAAAAGAAAAAATATCTCGTGCCTCGTAAGTATTGGGCATGGATAGCAGGAGGTGTGGTTTTGGTATCGCTCCTCGTATGGTTGGGATTGAGCAATTTCTCTTCCACCTTAAAGGTGGACCGCAAGGGATTGAGTATCGCAAAGGTAGAACATGGACAGTTTAATGACTATGTTTCGGTGGATGGACAGGTGGTGCCTATCTCCGTGGTGCAAATCAGCAGCGAGGAGGGCGGCATCGTCACAGAGAAAGTGGTGGATGAGGGTGCCCACGTGAACAAGGGTGACATCATCGTGAAACTCTCCAACTCCAATCTCGACCTAGAGATACTGAACGCCGAGAGCGAACTTGCCGAGAAGCAGGATATGCTCCGCAATACCCAAATCTCGATGGAGCAAGATCGCCTCAATAACTCCAACGAGGCTCTTTCGCTCTCACAAGATGTCGTCACCAAGCGACGTGCTTATCAGCATCAGGAGGCTCTCCACAAGGAGCAACTCAACTCCCATGAGGAGTATCTCAAGGCAAAGGAGGATTATGACTTGGCGGTGAAGAAGCATGCTCTCATCAACCAACGACTGAAGAAGGATGCACAGCTCCGCCATTCGCAGGTGAATCAGATGAATGATAACCTCGAAGCTATGCAGCGCAATGTGCAACTCGTCAGACAGCGCAAGGAGAAATTGAATATCCGCAGCACTATCTCTGGTGAAATCGGTTTGCTGGATGTGGAGTTGGGACAGAGCATCTCTCCGGGGCAAAAGATTGGAGTCATCAATGACCTCAGTGATTACAAGGTGCAGGCACAGGTGGATGAGCACTACATCGACCGAGTGAAACCCGGCTTGACTGCCACCTTCGACCAGAATGGCAAGCATTATCTCTTGCAGGTTCGCAAGGTTTATCCAGAGGTGAGAGACGGTAGGTTCCGCATCGACTTCGTCTTCAAGGGCAGCCGCCCTAGCAATATCCGAACCGGTCAAACCTACTATCTGGATTTGCAACTTGGACAGTCGAAGCAGGCAATAATCATCCCTAAAGGCACGTTTTATAGTGTGACGGGCGGTCAATGGATATTCGTCCTCGACAAGAGTGGCAAGAAGGCTTATCGCCGCAAGATCACCATCGGCAGGCAGAATCCTCAATACTATGAGGTGATAGAGGGCTTGGAACCAGGTGAGCAAGTCATCGTGAGTGGTTACGAGGCATACAAGGATAATGAACAATTAATAATTAATTAGAGATGAATCATATAGTTAACGCATTCAAGAATCTCCCTCGCAGGGGACAGCACAACTTCGTGAAGATATTGTGCTTGTCGCTCGGATTGGCTATCAGTTCGGTGATTATCGCCGAGATCTACTTCGAGCAGACATACGATACCTACTTTAAGGGATGGGATAGAACCTACCAAATATTCGAGGTGGGCAACAACCAAGGACAGGGTATGCGCTTCAGTCAAACATCGGGTGCTACGGCACATGGCGTGAAAAGCTACGCTCCGATGGTGGAGGCAGCAACGAGAATCCGAGGTTATCAGGAGGGCGCTCAGTGTAAATTTGAAGACCAGAGTAGTCTCAATGCAACGATGATTTTGGCAGATAGTTGCTTCTTCGATGTCTTCCCTCAGAAAATGTTGGTGGGCAATGCCAAGCAAGCTTTGTCACAGCCGTTGTCTTGCGTCGTCAGCTCTGAGTGGGCAGAGAAAGTGGGGGGCAATGTAGTGGGCAAGCGATTCACTACCCCCAACTGTCCTGGCAAAACCTTTGTGATAGGTGGTGTCTTCGAAAGCTTTCCTTGGGGCTCGTCTTTTCATGGTAAGGATGTCATCATCTCCTTGGATAGTACACCGTCACTCTTTTCTTTCGATGGCAGAGACCAATGGGTGGGTAACGATTGTTATGAGTCGTACATCCGCCTAGCCAAGGGACATAAGTCTGACGAACTGAAGCCATTCGTGGAAAAGATGCGAAAAGATCATTTCCCTCTGAAGGAGTTGAAGAAGATGGGCGTCGATTTGAACTATGATTTCACGGTGCTCAGTGATGTATATACCCAGAACTCTTACATCAAGATGATGGGATGGATTATGGGCATCATCGCCTTCGTACTTCTCTTTACTTCCGTGATGAACTATCTGCTCATCATCGTGGGCAACCTCGTGACTCGTTCTCGCGAGATGGCGGTAAGAAAGTGCTATGGCGCAGAGCCTATCAACATCCATGCCATCATCTTCTCCGAGGCTTTGGTGCATGTAGGATTGTCGGTGATATTGGCAGCCATCTTGGTTTTCCTCTGCAAGGGAAGTATCGAGAATTTCCTCTCAGCACCAGTGGCGACCTTGGTGTTCAATCGTGGCAGTTGGATATTGGTGGTGATTTGCCTCTTTGTGCTTTTCATCGGTGGATTTGTGCCGGGTTATCTATACAACAAGATACCTGTTGCCATCGCCTTTCGTGGATATAATGAGAATCGTAACCGATGGAAACTCGCCTTGTTGGGCATCCAGTTCGTCATCTCTGGCTTGCTCTTTAGCCTCCTCTTCGTGGTGAATAATCAGTATCGGATGATGTTGTTCGTCAATCCTGGTTATAACTATAAAAATGTGGCTCTCCTGATGGTGGATGGCATTGATGGTGACCAGCGTGACCAATGCTTGTCGGAAATCAGACGTATGCCAGATGTGGAGGGCTGTGCCTCTTCCACGGCGATGACGATACCGGGGTATAACACCAATGGAAACATGATCAACATCGAAGGTGATCCCGACAATACGTTCAATGTTATGGAGAACGGAGGTGTTGATGACAACTACTTCAATCTGATGCAAATCAAAATTGTAGAAGGCACTTGCTTCACCGAACGTAATGATAGTTCACGACAGGTCATGATTGATGAGCGAGGTGCTGAGAAACTGAAGAAGATGGGACATTGGAAAGATGGGGTCATTGGCAAGAAAATCAATAGCTCGGGATGGGGAGATGCAAATGGTAACCTTTATACTTTCACCATCTGTGGCGTGGTGAAGAGTATCCAATGGGGAGACCTCTCTATGAACAACCCTGAGATGAAGAGTTTCCCGATGCTCTACTTCTATTCGGCTCATACGGCTCCTTACATGCTCATCAAGTTTAAGAATCTCACGGATGAGGCCCTCTCTGGGTTATATGACAAGGTGAAGGCGATGTATCCTAACAGTGAGGTGCGAGTAAGAAACTATGAGGTGGAGTATGAGAATCAGTATGCCTCTCAGCGCAAGTTCCGCAATGGCATTCTGGTGGGTGGCATCATCACGATGGTTATCGCCCTCTTCGGATTGGTGGGATATACGAGCGATGAGGTGAACCGCCGTCGTAAGGAGATAGCCATCCGCAAGGTGAATGGTGCCAAGGTGAGCGACATCTTGCGCATCTTCCTCAAGGACATCGTCAAGATAGCCCTCCCTTGCATCGTCATCGGAGATATTGTGGCTTGGGTGATTGCCCGACAGTGGTTGATGTCGTTCAGCATCAAGGCCTCGCTCACGCCGCTAGAGTTCATCTATGTCACGATAGCTCTCTTGCTCATCATCGGCATAGCCGTGGTTATCAACTGTTATAAGGTGGCAAACAGCAATCCTGTGAAATATCTCAAGGATGAGTAAAAGAAATGGCGTATGCCCTTTCATTTAACACTTAACATTCAACATTTAGCATTGACAAAAAATGATCAAAGTAGAAAATCTTAGCAAGTCTTTCCGCACAGAAGAAGTGGAGACGATTGCACTCAATAATGTATCTTTCACAGTAGAAGATGGTGAGTTCGTCGCCATCATGGGACCATCTGGTTGTGGCAAGTCAACCTTGCTCAACATTCTCGGTTTGCTCGACAATCCAACCTCAGGAAAATATTTCTTGGGCGACCATGAGGTGGGAAACCTGAAGGAGAAGGAGCGCACGGATGTAAGAAAGGGAGAAATCGGATTTGTGTTCCAGAGCTTCAATCTGATAGATGAGTTGAATGTGGAGGAGAATATCGAACTTCCTCTCACTTACCTCAACATCCCGAAGGCGGAGCGCAAGGAGAAGGTGCAAGCCATCATGAAACGCATGAACATCAGCCATCGTGCCAAGCATTTCCCTCACCAGCTATCTGGTGGTCAGCAGCAGCGAGTAGCCATCGCTCGTGCCGTGGTTTTTGGTCCTAAGCTCATCCTTGCCGATGAGCCAACGGGTAATCTCGACTCCAAGAATGGTGCCGAGGTGATGCACTTGCTCACCGAACTCAACCATGAGGGCACTACCATCGTGATGGTGACCCACAATGAGCACGATGCCAAGATAGCCAACCGCACCATCCGCCTCTTCGATGGAGAGGTGGTGAAGGAGTAGTGTATGATGCTAGTTACAATAAATGGATAGGCGATTTCTTATCAAAATCTCATTCAAAAACAAAGATTTTGGTAAAAAATCGCTCTTTTTCTTTGCTTTTCGAGAAAAATGGCTTATATTTGTATTCGTTATAACAAAGAACAGGACAATGAACAAACTGACGGCATTTCTCATAGATGAGCAACAGGCACATCGTAAGGGTGGACTTTACCACAAGACACAGGTGCAACTGGCTTACAACTCTAATCGTATAGAGGGTAGCAAGTTGACGGAAGAACAAACACGCTATATCTTCGAAACCCGTACCATTGGTTTCAAGGATCAAGAAGCTGTGCCAGTGGATGACATCATCGAAACAACCAACCACTTTGTCGCATTCGATTATCTTTTGCGAACCATAGAAAAACCTTTGTCGAATGAGATGATCAAGGAGTTTCACCGTATTTTGAAGACAGGAACTGCCGATGCCCAAAAGTCTTACTTCAATGTCGGCGATTGGAAAAAACTTGCCAATGAGGTGGGTGGTCGTGAGACTTGTCGCCCAGCAGATGTGGCAAGAGAAATGCAAGCGTTATCCCTGTGGTATGTCGCTCAAAATGATTTTTCCATCCAAACTCTTGCCGAGTATCATTGGCGTTTTGAACGCATCCATCCTTTTCAAGATGGTAATGGCAGGGTAGGTCGCCTCATCTTGTTTCGTGAATGCCTACGTCATAACATTATGCCATTTGTGATAGACAATGAGCACAAGATGTTTTACTATCGGGGGCTCTCTGAGTATTCTGATACTCCTGGTTTCCTCGTAGGTACCATGCAGTCGGCGCAAGATACCTATGTGGCGTGGGTGAAGTACTTCAACGAGGAATTGATGGAAGGAATGAAGGTGGAGTAAGTAAGCAGATTGTTGTCATGGGATGACAATCCGGAAAGTGGTGGTGTCAGCTTCCTTGTCTTGATGCAGGGAGAGGGTGCCGCCACTTACTCGCATAATTTGGCGAGAGAGCGACAAGCCGATGCCGCTTCCTTCCTTCTTCGTGGTGAAGAAAGGGATGAAGATGTGGGCGGCGATGTCGTCGGGGATGATGCCGGCATTGTTGGTTACGTCAATGACGATTGCCTCTTGCTCGTTGGCGTATGCTTTGATTCGGATGAAAGCATGCTTATCTTCTGATACTTCTGTGCTTTCTTTCTCCTTGATAGCCTCCACGGCATTCTTCAGAAGATTGGTTACGACATGGGCGATGAGGCTTTCGTCGGCATAGACGAGAAGGTCTTTTGGCGAAACCTTGATACTGACCTCGTGATTGCATAGCATCGCCATGCGATTCAGGAATGGCTCTACATAGAAGAGGGATGGCTGAGGTTGAGGAACATGGGTGAAGCGGCGATAGTTATTGACGAAAGAAAGTAATTCCTGGCTCGTCTTGTGAATCGTCTCCAAACCGATTCGCAAATCGTTTTCTTCCTTTTCTCCCAATTCGTTCAGCAATGTTTCGCTCAGCGAGGTAACAGGTGTGATAGTATTCATGATTTCGTGGGTCAAAACACGGATGAGTTTGATCCAAGAGTCAATCTCCTGGTTGCTCAGCTCATGGCTCACATCACTGATGGCGATGATGCGTACTGGCTTGTCTTTGATCATGGTGGCGGTCTCATGCTTGGAGAGATGCTCATCCTTCAGTTTTGTCTTTACCTGATTGAGGTGGGTGAGCACATCGGTATCGAGGAGGCGGAGGGCGGCTTGGTTATGTTGCAACACATTGTCGTGACTATCCACCACCATGATGCCAGCATCCACCATGTTCAATATCTTCTCGTAATATTTCTCACGCTCCATCTGCTCCTCCCTGGTATGTTGCAAGAAAGCCTTGATGCGGTTGAGGGATTGGTGCAAGATGCGGTCGTTCTTCGATACGCCTTGCATCGGAAAATTGAAGGAGAAATCCACATTGTCGATGGCATCAAAAAGGAAAATCACCTTCTTGATGTTACGACGATAGTGGCGATAAAGACGGATGTAGCCTGCTACCGATACCACCAACAAAAGAACTATAATGACTAACTTAACATCCATAACCCCAAAATACTATTGAATTCTTCGTTCTTCGCTCTCTATATCCCATATCTCTTCATCTTATTATAGAGCGTTTGTCGGGAGATGCCCAGTCTTGCAGCCACCATGGATAGATTGCCCTCACACTCCTTGATGGTTTTCTCTATCATACGATGCTCCATCTCATCGAGTGTCTGCACCTCTTCGAGTGGTTTCTCCTTCTTGATAGGGTTGCCGCCGTCGATGTCATCGGGCATGATGATATTGCCATCACAGAGGATGACGGCTTTCTCGATGGCATGTTGCAACTCTCGGATATTGCCATACCAAGGTAACTCGGTGATTTTCTCCGCTGCCGCTGGGGATAACTGGATGCTCACCTTATTATATAGGTCGCCATATTGTTGGAGGAATCGCTGGGCAAGGGGCACGATATCCTGCTTGCGCTGTCGAAGGGCTGGCAATTCGAGGTGGATGGTGTTGATGCGGTAGAGCAAGTCCTCTCGAAACTCGCCATTGCTCACCATCTCCTGTAGGTTGCGATTGGTGGCGCAAATCAATCGAACATTGATAGGTATCTGGGTAGAACCACCCACTCTTACGATGCTTCTGCGCTGAAGGGCGGTGAGGAGTTTCGCCTGCAAACCATAGGATAGGTTCCCTATCTCATCGAGGAAGATAGTGCTGTCGTTGGCTAGCTCAAACTTGCCCGGCTTATCCGCCTTGGCATCGGTAAAGGCTCCCTTCACATGACCGAAGAGTTCGCTCTCGAAGAGGGTTTCGGTGATGGCACCCATATCCACAGGTAGCATTTTCTTCTTGCCGCGTGTGGATAAACGATGTATCTCGTTGGCTAGTACCTCTTTACCCGTTCCGTTCTCTCCCGTAATCAGGATATTTGCATCCGTTTTCGACACTTTATCCACAATGTTCCTTAAACTGTTCATAACTTCGCTATCTCCCCAATACATAGCACTTTGCGAAGTTTTTCCACAATTCTTGGTGGATAACTTATCCACAGCCTTGTTTTGATCCCTTGCCTCCACGAGGGTACGAATCATCTTCTCGTTGTCGAAAGGCTTGACGATGAAGTCGGTGGCTCCCTCTTTGATGCCTGTCACGGCAAGTTGAATATCGGCGTAAGCGGTGAAGAGCACCACTTCCGTCTGTGGTCTTTGGCTCTTGATTTCACGAAGCCAATACAATCCCTCGTTGCCGGAGTTGATACCACTGGAGAAGTTCATGTCGAGCAAGATCACGTCGGGCTTCTCCTCCCTGAGCTTGGCAGGGATGGAGTTAGGGTTGGCGATGGTGATGATTTGGGAGAATATGGGTTCGAGCAGCATCCTCACGGTGGTAAGAATGTTGCGATTGTCATCTACAATCAGTAAGGTCCCTTGTTTCTTCATTGTTGCCGAAATTGCTTAATAGTTGTGCAAAGATACACTTTTTCTAACGAATAATGCATATATCTGTTACTTTTCCACCTATTTTTTATACTTTTGTAGAAGATAAACTGCACTCGGCAATTAGAAAGTAAACTTTCATTGCGCTCGTTTGCATTATCTTTGCAGAATAATCTTCCAACTTAGGGTTAGGAAAATAAAAGGCAGTTTGTACTATAACCAAACAATAACAAGAAAAATCATGCAAATGACAAAAGAACATATCGAACGGCTCTTCCGACAGCATTACCCCCGGATGTACCAACTCGCCTTGGTGCTTCTGAAGGATGAGGCGGCAAGCCAAGACGTGGTGAGCGATGTCTTCGCCGAAGTGCTAGACGGAAAAGTCACCTTACGTCCCGAAACGGAGAGCAGCTACTTGTTGGTTTGTGTACGCAACAAATGCCTGACACTTATCAATCGGCAGAAGATGAAGGACAGAGTTCACCACCTGCTGCAACTTGATGCCTCGTCATCCATTCTGCCGCTAAATGATACCTCTATGAGCAGAGGGGCTTTCGACTTTACTTCCGAAAGGGAAGAGGAGGATAGGCAAGAAGCCATCCTTTCTTATATGGAGAGTGAGTTGACACCCCAAACTCGCAAGGTATTGCAACTCCGCTTTCGGCAAAAGCTGAAATATCGGGAGATAGCCACGGAGTTGGGCATCAGCGAGGTGGCAGTTTATAAACATCTGGCACAAGGCATCAAGAAATTACAACAAAAGTTTAATCCGTAGAGATTCTACAAAAAGTAGTTTGTTCACAGTTGATATTTTTAACCCTTAGAAAAGAGTGAAGATTATGGATAAGTTTGAAAAGATATTGGACATCATCGATCATCAGGAGAAATATACTGATGACGAGGTTCGTGAGATATTGCGAGATGAGGAGTGTCGCAAGCTCTACCAGACCATGCAAGAGGTGGATTCGGCTCTCTTGAAGCAAAGTCTGGAAGATTCGGATGAAAAGGCATGGAAAGGTGAGGATGAAAAATCTTCCCAAGGCTTGAATGTAGATGAGGCTTGGGCGAAATTCAGTGAAGAGCATCATGTCGAAGAGAATGCAGAGGTCATACCGATGAATTCTCATGCCGATGAGCACCGCCCTTTCTCTTGGCGCAAGATAGCCGCTTCCATCGTTGGCTTTGTCTTGATTTCAGGCATAGCCTTCGCCGCCATCCACACCTATATCAGCAAGAGCCAGGAGCCAATGCCGATTGCGGAAAATGCGATGGTAAAAGATGCCGTGAAGGGCGATACCGCCAAGGTTGCCTCGCCATCCGAAGAAGTGAAAGCCGAGAAACCTGCCATCCACAAAACTTTCGTGAATGTCACGCTCGACAAGATGATGACTGAAATCGCCAACTACTATGACCTGCAAGTCAAGTTTGAGAGCGATGGGGCAAAGAGCCTTCGCCTCTATTATGAATGGGATAGCCATACGAAGATAGAGAACATCGTCAAGGAATTGAATCAATTCGACAATGTCAATATTGAACTGAAGAACGACGAAATCATCGTTCAATAGTATATCTCCAATGTTAAAAATGCAGTCTTATGAAGCGATTTTCATTCATTATATTCTTGTGGGTCACTTTCCTGTCCTTGGCAAGTGCCCAACATCTCTCTCGCCACTACCACGACCGTAGCATGTCGGATGTGCTCATCGACCTCGACAAGGCTTCCGCTCGCTACAAGGTGAGCTTTATCTACAACGAGTTGGAGGATTTCACCGTCACCCAGGATGTGGAGGCTCCGAATATTCCCGATGCCATCCGCCGAGTGATAGGCTTCTATCCGATGAAGATGGTGGTGAGCGACAGTTTGATTACTGTGGAGTGCATCCGAAAGAGCGAACGCAAGTTGATAGGCCGACTCATCGACAACCACAACCTGCCTGTGGAGTTTGCCAATGTGCAGTTGCTCAATCCTCACGATTCCACCTTCCTCTGTGGTGGCGTGAGCAATGCCAATGGCGACTTCGTGATACCTTGCGAACAGAATCAAGCCATCATGAAGGTGAGCTACGTGGGCTATAAGACCATTAGCCGCTTGGTGAATGTCGGTCGTATCGGAACCATCCGGATGCAAGCCGATGCCTACCAACTCAAGCGAGTGATGGTGAAGGGCAACCTCCGTACCGATCGTGGCGACCATGCCACCTACACCTTCAACGAGGAACAGGTGAAGAACTCCCGTCACACCCAAGACCTTATCGCCAATATCCCTGGCATCATCATCGACCCCGTGACCGGCAAGACACGCAGCATCGTCAACAAGAAGATGAAGATTCTCATCAACGATGTGGCGATGACGAGCGACAACGACCTCAAGTCGATACCTGCCGAGAAAATCAAGAAGGTGGAGTACTACGATGCGCCTCCTGCCCGATATGGAGATGTCGATATTCTCGTCAACATCATCACCAAACCGCTTGATACGGGTTATGCCGTGGGCTTCGATGCCAAGACGGCTTTCACCACGGGTTTCGTGAATGGCAACACCTATTATAAATATAACAAGGGATATAGCCAATTCTTCTTCGACTACAATATCGAGATGCGCAACTATCACGATTGCATCGGAGAGGACCACTATTCCTTCATGCTCGACGACCGCCTGGCGGACTACCTCTACTCCTACAAGAAGCACTTCGGTTACACCAACAATACGATGAACCTGAAGTATGCCTACAGCAAGCCGGAGGACATCACCTTCCAAGTCACCGCCACCCCTAACTATCTGCACACATTCTATCGTGGCAATGTGGATATCTTGGCGCAAAACCATCCGGAGTGGACGAATGGCAAGGGACACAACGACAACTATACCAACACCTTCGGTCCTTCGCTCGACCTCTATCTGAGCAAGCAACTCCCACATAAGCAGCAGATTGACGTGGATGTGCTGGGTACTTATTATCACAATGACCAGCAAGACCTCAACCAGCAGTGGAAGGTAGGGGATGATGCCCAGGCAGATGCCGCGCCGATGCAGAAGGAAATGTCGGCGACTGATGCCGATGACAATATCCTCGTCGATGACAAGATGCGCTCGAAGAACAATTCCTATTCGCTTATCACCGAGGTGAATTATAGCAAGCAATGGAAGAAGGGAGAGTTGACCTTGGGATGGAACAACTGGTTGAAATGGTCGGATTACACCATTCGTAATGTCTTGTCGGGGTATGAGCCTTACAATAGTTCCTCTCGCATCAACATCCAGACCTTCTCCGCTGAATACCAGAACAACCTGGGCAAGTTGAATTATCGCATCGGTGCCGAGGGAGTATGGCGAGAGCAGAAAAATGACGACACCAGGAAGATCAACAGTTATATCCGTCCAACCTTCCTGCTCACTTATCCGCTCAAGAATGGTTCCATCCAGTTGCAGACGCTCAATGGTGTGAACTATCCACCGATAGCAAATCTCAACGAGAATACCACCATCATCATCCCTGGGGTCGTGAACCAAGGCAACCCGAACCTCACCTCCAACAATGAGTATGGTACTTTTCTCCGCATCAACCATTATGCCTCATGGATACAAGGCCAGTTGGCTTTCTTCGGTGTCTATACCGACAGTCCGATGAGCGTCTATTATGAGTGGCGCACCATCCAAGGGGAGAAGTACTTGGTGCAAACCTATGAGAACTCTCACTATCAGTGGTGGTATGGTATGGGATATGCCATCAACATCAAGCCTTTCAAGAATGAGTTGCTCAACATCGGCTTGTATGGCTCCTTCGAGCGATACTCCATGAGCAGTGGCATCATCGGCAAGCACAACCAGTGGCGCATTCCGCTCACCTATCAGATAGATGTTCGCAAAGGCAAGTGGGGTGCCTCCTACATCGGTCATGTCGTGGCGAAGGAACCGAGGGGACCCTACAACTATTGGGATGAGAGTGCCAGCAATCTCTCTGTATATTACCAGTTGGGTAACTGGCGCATCACCGCTATGGGTTATTGGCTCTTCAATGATGCCAAGTATCGCTTCGAGACCATCGACAACCCGATATTGAGCCGCAAGGAATGGCACACCATCAAGGACAACAACCGCATGGTGAGCATCGGAGTAAGCTGGAACTTCTTCTCCGGCAAGAAGAAGGATATCCAGAAGAACATCAACAATAGAGATGCCGACTCTGGAGCATTCAAATAATCCTTTTCTTCAAGTGTTTGAACAGCCACCAGAAGGCAGGGAGGAGGAACATATCCGCCATCACCCATGCCACTGGGTCGCCATAGCAGACACCTGTCCACATAAAGGCAGGAACTAGCCAGAGGCTCACACCACATCTCGCTATCATCTCCATCACACCGCTCATCATCGAGAGATTGCTGTATCCCAAGCCCTGGATGCTGTAGCGGAAGATGGTGAGCAAGCCGAGGCAAGGATAGAAGTAGCAAGCGATGCGCATAAACTCAGCGGCATAGGTCACCACCTCAGCCTCGCCCTTATCCACGAAGAGCGTCATCATGTCGTCGGCAAAAGGAGTGATGACGATGAAACTGAACACGAAGAAGATGAGCATCATCTTGATGGCGGCTCTCACGCCCTGTGAGATGCGTTCCATCTTCTTGGCACCGAGGTTCTGACCGCAATAGGTCGCCATCGCCACACCGATGTTCTCAAAGACACAAGTGAAGAGATACTTGATGCGCATGGCGGCGATGAAGGCTGCCACACAAGTGATGCCCAGGGCATTGTTGGCACTCTGGAGCATGATGATGCCGATGCCGGTGATGGAGAATTGCAAACCCATCGGCACACCATTATTTAATAATATACTGATTTTCTTGTTGTCAAAGTCACGTTCCTCACCTTGCGGTATCAGTATCTGCATCTTCTTCTTGATGAACCGGATGCAGAGGCATACCGAGAAGGCTTGCGAGAGAAGGGTAGCGATGCCGGCTCCCTCCACGCCAAGTCCCAGAATCAAGATGAGGAGAACATCGAGGAGGATGTTGACAACCGAGGCGGTGATGAGGAAGTAGAATGGTTGCTTCGAGTTGCCGAGGGCACGGATTTGTCCTGCCAGCAGGTTGTAGCCTATCGTGAAAGGTATTGCCGCAAACTGGAGCATGAGGAAGATGTAGGCATCATCGAATACCTCCAATGGGGTGTTGACGAGATGCAGAATCTTCTTGCAGAAAAGGCACGACAAGAGGGTGATGACCACGGCGAAGGTGATGGCTATGCGATAGCTGTTGCTCACGTAGGTTCGCATTTTTCGGAAGTCCTTCGCCCCGAAAGCCTGAGCCACAGGGATGGCGAAGCCGGCGCACGAACCATTGCAGAAGCCCATGATCAAGAACATGATGGAGGTGGAGGCACCAATGGCTGCCAAGGCATTCACGCCGATCCATCGTCCTACGATGACGGTGTCGATGATGAGATACATCTGTTGCAGGATATAGCCCAGGATAAGGGGCACTGCGAATCGGAAGATGGCTCGCATCGGCGAACCAACAGTCATGTCATTTACGTTATTACTGCTCATATTTTATATATACCTATTGAGAATGTTTGATCCTTTTTACCTTGTTCTTCTTTTCGGGCTGCAAAATTACATAAAATTGATGGAAAAGGGGGAAGATGAGCGTTAAACTTGGTTATCATCAGCTCGATGAGGCCACATTACAGCGTGAGGTCAATGCTTTGGTCGCTCTGCATTCTTTATATCCTTTAAAGAAGGCGATGATTGTGACTTGGCATCAGAAGAAAATGGTATGATTCCGCTTTCATATGATTCATTTTTCTTTCTAATTAATCGAAAAATATAAATCAGCAACATTTTTGTTGAATTTTATGATAAAAATGTTGCTGATTTCGTATTTTATTCGTATTTTTGCCGTGTAGTTTTAGTAAAAGGTTTCATTTATTGGCAAACAGTCTTTAAGTGATGCAGATGTTAGTAACATAAATCAAAACTATTTTATGAGAAGATTGATATTATCCTTAATAGTTATGTTGTCTAGCTCATTCTCTGTATGGGCAGATGACTGGGTGTGTATGAACATACAGAAAATACCAGAAGACTTGACAGCAAGTATTTATGAACGGAAAGATACAAAGGGAAAAGCTTGTGCATTGTTGCGTGTTCAAATATTGGATAATAATGCAAAGTTTAAAGGTAATATTGTCGGTGATGTTGAACGGCAAGGAAATGAATATTTGGTCTATATCCCTATAAATACTCGTGAAATCACAATTCTACCTTCAAAAGGAGACAAAGTCATCATTGATCTTCCTGAAACGGAACCTAAGGTAACTTATTTGATAGAAATGAGTCAAGGCGAGACTTCTTTGGATGGTAAACAACTCAACTATAATGCAATGTCTGTGGAAGAACTGACAGTGTTGGCTAATAAAAATAATAGCTTGGCTCAAAGAAAACTTGGGGAGATTTATTCTTTAGGATTGGATGGACAATCTATTGATTATAAAAAAGGATTTATGTGGTTCACGAAAGCTGCATTGCAAGGAGATGCCTATTCTATGTGTGAGGTAGGAAAATATTATTTTGGTGGTTATGGTATTCCAAAAGATTTGAAAAAAGCTTATGACTGGTTTTCTAAAAGTGCAGAAAAAAATAACGCAAATGCCCAGTTTATGCTAGGTTCTATGTATTTTAATGCAGTTGGAGTTGAACAGGATTTTAAAAAAGCAATGACGTGGTTCCAGAAATCTGCCGCTCAAGGATATGCTTTGGGCTATACCAATACAGGTCTTTGTTACTATAATGGCTTAGGAGTGGAAAAGGACTCCCAAAAAGCGCTGGAATATACCCAAAAGGCAGCCATGATGGGATGTAGCCAAGCTCAATGCCTTTTGGGAATGATGTATGGAAATGATGAGGTCAAGGAATTGTATAATCCCAAGCAGGCTTTCTTTTGGATGAAAATGTCGGCTGATCAAGGATGGTCGTTGGCTTTATATTATTTGGGGATGTTTTATGAGGAAGCTTTTGGTACTCCTAAAGATATAAAGAATGCAAAGGAATGCTACAAAAAGGCACTAGAACTTGGTGTAGATGATGCTAAAAAAGCTTTGGATAATTTAAATTAGAATGGGTATGAAAAAAATGTTTTTGGCATTGTGCTTGCTGTGGAGCGGTTGTCTTTTGGCGACTGCTCAAGTTGTTGGTCTGCAAGAAATTCCATTTGCCACATTAGGTGTTGAGCAACGGCAGGATCTAAATGGGGATGTCTGTGCTGTTGTTATGTTAGAAACGGAAGATAGTCAAATGCAGTTTGAGGGCAATTTAATAGGTAAGCCACTTTTCAAGGAAGGGATTATGTATGTCTATCTGACGGAAGGAACGAAACAATTGAAGGTAATACCATCTAAGTCGTCATCTTTTATGGTTTATTTTAATAAATATTCTGTTAAGTCTCTTAGAAGTAATGTCGGATATGTACTAAAGCTTCAATCGAAAGCGAACAATGAAATTGGGGAGCTGCAGTTAGATACTTCGTTTAAGCCCTACAAAGTGGTAAAGCTAGAGGAAACAATGTCGTTTGGGGAGCTTGAAATACTTGCAGATAAAGGAAACGTTGATGCTCAGGCTGCTGTCGCAAAGTGCTATTTGAAAGGAATTGGAGTGGAAAAAAATGCTCAAAAATTTCTACATTATGTCCAAAAGGCTGTGGCGAAGGGGAATGCAATTGCTCAAAATTTGATGGGAGTGGCTTATGAGGTGGGTTTTTCTGTAAAGAAAGATTCTCAAAAGGCAGCAAGATGGTATCAAATGGCAGCCCAACAAAACTATCCTATTGCCATTTGTAATTTAGGAGATATGTATGACAACGGAGATGGACTTGCGAAAAATCCTCAACAGGCATTGGCACTTTTTCAACAGGCATTGGCATTGGGGTGGGCTGATGCTTGTTTTGATTTGTATCTCCATTATTCAGAAGAAGGAATAGAACCCAATTCACAAAAGGCAATTGAGTATTTGAAGCAAGGAGTAAGATATGGCTCTTCTCAATGCCAAGCGCAATTGGGAGTCTGTTATGCTAATGGTATTGGCGGCATAGCCCAAAAGGACTATATAAAGGCTTTTCAACTTTACCAGATGTCTGCGGAACAGAATGATGTTGATGGAATGGCTTTACTGGGTGTCTGCTATTATTATGGGCAAGGAACAAAAAAAGATTACTCAAAAGCGTTTTATTGGTTGCGTATGGCCGCAGAAAACAATGATGCGCAAGCTCAATATTTGATAGGATGTTGTTATTTGGATGGAACTGGAGTGACACCTTCTCGTAAAGAGGCAAAGGTATGGCTTCAAAAAGCTGTAGATAACAATGTTGAAGAAGCAAAAGAAGTCTTGCAAGAAATCCAATAGAATCATGGCAAAGCTATTTTTCAATACACGAGATGAATTGACCGTGGTGGACTCGGAAGAGATTGCTGTCATTCAAGCCAATGGTAACTATTCGAAGATACTCACCATCTATCGGAAGGAAATCATGTTGTCTTCTGGTATTTCCAAGGTGGAACAAGCCTTGAAGAGCATCAAGGAGAAGAAATCCAAGTTTGTCAGAGTTGGAAGAAGTCTGATAGTGAATCACTCTTTCTTGCAGAAGATAGATCTGTTGAAGCAGCAGATGCTGCTATCTTGCAAGGGAAACGAAATAAGAATCAACGTGTCCAAGAAGACCCTTAGGGTCTATAAGGATGCAATAGCAACTAGTATAAAAATAAAAAATAATGAAACAGTTCATATTGGGGACAGAGGGGAATCAACCCTTTAAAATCACTCAAATGGGAGTTAGCCATCAGCATGCTCGTATAACGATTGGCGATGATGGCGTTTGGACATTGGAAGATTTAAATTCTACCAATGGTACCTTTGTTCGTGGTGAAGATGGAGAGATGCGTCGTGTAGGTACTATGGTGATTACGCCGATGACGTTTATCTGTCTAGGACCTAGCAATGCCAATGGTTGCTCTTTCTATGCCATTCATTTGCAAAATACAGATTTCATCGAGGAATTTGAATATCTCAACAAATTGGAGGATGAGTTTGATGCCAAGGAGGAATACTCTGAGAAAATGGCACGAATGATGAGACTATTGATAGCATCAGCCTCTTTGATAGCATTGGTGGGATCTTTTGTCGTTAGCCATGGACCTTTGCAACTCATGCTTCTTCGATTGGGCTCTGCTGTGTCATTGTTGAGTACGATATTTTTCAATCCTGCTGAGAAGAAAAAGAAGCTTCAGGTGGAGAGGGAGAAATTCCATGCTTGTCCTAATCCAAAATGTGCTCATATATTGAGAAAGAATGAGATTAGGGCGATGCAGTGTTCGAAATGTAAATGTGGATAAATCCAAAATGAAGTGTTGACTTCTAATATTAACTATATATATATAATAAGGTATGAAAAAGATTTTTTTATTGCTGTTGACCTTGTTGTTTGTTTTCCTTCAGGTCGATGCCCAACGTACTTACGCTCTGTTGGCAGGAGTCAGTAACTATAATGCAGAGAATGTGAACAATCTGTCGAATACGACCAAGGATGTGAAGGAGATGCAAGCTGTTTTCAAAAAGCAAGGGGCAGTCGTTGCTACAATTACGAGTAAGTATGCTACTCCAGAGAATATCATGAAGAAGTTGGATGCCATCGTAAAACTGGCTACTTCCAAAGATAAGATCATTTTCTTCTTTTCTGGTCATGGCACTGCTGGCAGCATTGTGGGCTATGGTCCTATGTTGTTGCCTTATAAACTGATTGTGAAGAAATTGTCTGAGGCAAGAACCAAGAATGTTTTCTGCTTTGTTGATGCCTGTGAGTCGGGTAGTGTGACAGATGAGGCAGGCTCTGATTACAGTTGGGGACAGGGTTCTGGCAACAAGGTGATTTTTATGATGGCAAGTCGTGCCAATGAGTATTCTTGGGAAAACAGATGGCTTGGAAATGGTTATTTTACTCAAGCATTGTTGAAAGGTCTTCGTGGAAAAGCTGATTACAATGGTGATAGAAATGTTACTGTCTCAGAACTATATAAGTATGTTTATGCAGATGTTACGGAAAGGAGCAAAAATAGTGAGCATCCTCAGCACCCTCAGTTGATTGGACCTAAGAGCAATTTTGAGGCAGTGTTGACAAAATGGTGATGGTCAGCAAAACACCACTGTTCGTCAATTATTCCTAGACAGTTCGTCCAAGATGTACTTTTGATAGGTGGAGGGTATTGAAAAATTACCTATCTTTGCACCAGTTAAAGTTAAACTCATAAAAGAATTATATTATGGCAACAACAAAATTCAATCCTAATGGACACGGCAATGCTAAGGCCGGTAGAGATAATACTAAGGTGATATTGACCGCAGCTGGAGTAGCAGCCGCTGCTGCTGGTGCCGCTGCAGCAGCTCATGTCTTCGGCGGTAAGGAAGAAGAGGAACCAGTGGAAAATCCTGAAGAGGTTACTTCACAAGAGGAATCTGTGGTGGAGAATGAGGAGCAAAAGCAAGAGAATGCTCAGCAAACCACAGCGACATCTGAAACTGAAAGTACTGCTGTTGGAGAAGATATTGCTCAACCACAACCTACTACAGGAAATGCTTCTCAGTCCAATCCTTCTCCTGAGCCAACTCCATCATCTGCTGAAGGTGAGACACCTCAGGAAGTAGCAGAAGCAATTGCTCATGCTGAGGAAATAGATAAAAACGACATTGATGCTCCTGCCATGGTGGAAATAGATAAATTCACTTCTGCTTTCGATGAGAATGGAAATGAGATTGCGGCTGTAGAGGTTCACAGTCAGGATGGAACTCCTTTCTTGTTGGCTGATATGGATAATGATGGCGTTTATGAGTCTATGTTTGATACCGATGGCAACTTTGTGACTCATACAGAAGCCAACCTTACCCATAGTGATTTGGAGGCAATGATGGATCAGACGGGTGGTTTCCTCGCCATCAATGAGCAAGATCATACTTCCTTGTCAGAAGACCCAACCAACGACATCATTGATACAGAGACCGGTGCACATCCTGATATGGCAATGAACGAGACTTCGACTTCAGAGACAACGGAAGCTACTTCCAATCCTACAGGTGAGCAAGATTTGGCACAAGAACCAACAGCTGATGAAATCGACAACTTGTTGGCTGAACTCCTTGGCGACAACACAGACCCTGCCTCAAAAGATGTGGATGAAGAAGTTCTTGTTGATGAATATCCTGAGGGTGAAGAAGAGTCTGACGATGATGATGATGCAGACGATGACGCTGCGGATGACACCAACGACGATGATGATATTTAATGTCTAATGAGTGAAGGCTATGGAACAAGAACCTAAGAAAAAAATAGCTTCATTGGGACAACCCATTAAAGCTCCTGGTGACAACCGTTTATACGTCATCAAGGAACGTGCCAAGGTTGGTCTCATGTATCAACTGGTGTGCCCTGAATGCAACTTTAGCTTGATTAAGAAGATTGCTAAGGAGGGCCGTCAACGTTGGGATTGTCCTCAATGCAAAGCTATAGTAGGCTTTGCGGCAGTTAATCCTACTCCCAAGAAGCAAGAATCTACTGCATCCCCTAAAACAGCGAATGCTTCTGCAAAGCAGGATGCAGCAAAGACGGAAGAAGCGCCAGAACCAAAGAAACCAACCAAAAAGTTGGACAAGAGTGCCAGCCAAGACTTAGGTGAGTTCGTTTGGGGAGGTTTCTTCTCTCGCAAGCATTTTGCTCTTCGACCAGGTTCTATCTATATAGGTAGAAAGGATGAAGATGAAAGATCAGACATGCAACTGACTGATAAATATGTTAGCCGTCGTTCGGTTAAACTCGATGTGATACCTAGTGACAAGGGGTACTTGTTCAAGATGACAGTGGAACACGCTTCCAATCCTGTGTATGTCAATAGTAATGAGGTGGCGGTCAATAATAGTATCTACTTGAATTACGATGATGTAATCACCTTGGGTAAGACAAAGTTGGTTTTCAAAAAGAAATAATAGCATGAATATTTTCTTGTCACGGACTTATTCTTTCTGTCAATTAGGGCAGAGAAAGAATCAAGAGGATGCTCGTTTTCCTGATATGGACATCATTGACAAACGACAGTGCTTTTTTGTCGTTTGCGATGGAGTCGGTGGTAGCGAGAAAGGAGAGGTGGCTAGTGCTACGGTTTGTCAGTCTTTTCAAGACTCTCTTTCAGAGGTGGATTTGGCTTCTATGATTTTCGATGAGGATTGTTTCTCGCAAGTTTTGGATGCTGCTTATGATGCTTTGGATGGTAAAGCCAATAGCCAAAACCGGGATATGGCTACCACAATGACTTTTGTGTGCTTCCATCAAGGTGGTTGCATGATGGCACATATCGGGGATAGTCGCATTTACCAAGTTCGTCCAGGACAAGGAATCATCTATCGGTCGGAGGACCACTCTCTTGTCACTTCTTTGGTTCGTGCCGGAGTCATCTCCCCCGATCAAGCTGTTGACCATCCCCAAAGTAATGTCATCACTCGGTGCATGGAACCGAAGCAGCCTGATAGGGAACGTTGTATGGCAATGGTGTTTAATACTGAAGACGTAAGAAAGGGTGATTATTTCTTCTTGTGTACTGATGGGGTTCTTCACCGTATCTCTGACGATAGTTTGGAAGATATTTTGACGAGCAATCGTAGTAATCAGGAGAAAATGGACTCAATGGCTTCTTTGTGTATGGATTCGCCGGATAATAACACGGCTATATTGATACAAGTGGCAGGTGTTGAGGAAGATGAAGAGCAAGCGGATGATTCCCAAAACGGAAATCCGAGAACTCAGTTGATTCAGCGAGGTAAGTGCTCTTCTGTCGAATTATCTTCAGAGCCAGATACCAAGGATGGTTTTTGGGGATGGATAAAAAAAAAATTGTTTAATAGTTAAAGATTTTAGATGATGAAATTGAATGGGTTAATCATATTGGGTGCTGCTTTAGTGCTGGCTCCTCTTTCGGCTGAAGCTACAGTTAGCAAGGCTTCTCTCTCAGTGGCTCCGAAGGCAAAGAAGGATAGCGTGGCTATTATGAAGGAAAAGGCTGAGAAGGGAGATGCTGTTGCCCAAAATCAAATGGGTGTTTGGTATTATGTAGGTAAGAAAGTGAAACAAGACTACAAGGTGGCACTTGATTGGTGGGCTAAGAGTGCCAAACAGAACAATCCTGATGCCATTGGCAATATGGCGATGTGCTATCAGTTAGGCAATGGTATCAAGAAGGACTCTGTGATGGCTATAACTCTTTATAAGTCTGCTATTAAGAAAGGTAATGAGAGCATCATTCCTCAGCATGAGCAGATTGTCAAGAATACCAAGAGCTTGTTTAGTGCTCGCCTTTTGATGGATTGCTACCAAAATGGAATTGGGGTGAAGCGTGATAATAAGAAGGTGGAAAACTATCAGGAAATTCTTGCCACTGCAGGTGACACCAACTTGCAATTCTCTTTAGCAATGAAGTATCTCAATAGCAAGCGTTCTGAGCAAGCTGTCAAGTATTTCAAATTGTCTGCAGAGAAAGGTAAGAAAGAGGCTGTTTATTATTATGGTTACCTCCTCTTTAATGGAATGGGAGTAGAACAAGATAAAGCCAAGGGACTTGCCCTGATGACAAAGGCTGCAGAACAGAATATGACTGCCGCACAATATCAAGTGGGTCGTATCTATTATGAGGGCAATGGAACTGATAAGGATTTGGAGAAGGCAAAGACTTTCTTGTCGAAGGCTGCTGGCAAAAACAAAAATGCAGCTTGGCTGCTGGGTTTGTGCTATCTGAATGCTACTACTCCAGATTTATATCTCGCTACACAATGGTTATCAGAATCTGCAAAAGGTCATGAGAAAGACATCAATGCTCTGTTGGCAGACTCAAAGCAGAAAGTCTTTTATGATTATTTGGCTGGCTTGAAGAAATACTATCTCGATAAGGACTTCGAGGGAGCTATCAAGTTGTTCAAGAATGTGGAGAAACTTCAATGTGCAGAAGGCCTCACGATGCAAGCTACCTGCTTGGCAAACAAGGATAACAAGAAACGCAATGTCAAGAAAGCCATCACTCTCTATGAGAAGGCAATAGAAAAAGGTAGTGCTGTGGCTGCTTATTATTTGTCATCTTTGTATGAGACTGGTGAGGGAATGAAGGAGGCTGACAAGGCTCAGGCTCTGAAACTCTTGAAAGAGGCAGCGCAAAAGGGAATTGCTTATGCACAAGATAAGTTGGGTGACAAGTATTTTGCTGGAGATGGCATTTCCAAGGATTATACGGCGGCAGCCAAATTGTATCTGCAAGCTGAGGCTCAGAATCGCTTGACCATATCTGCTGCTAAAAACTTGGTTTATTGTTATGAGCGAGGCTTCAAGGTGCTTCCTGATTTGGATAATGCCAAGAAGCGCATTGAGGAACTTCAAAAGTATAAGCCAAGCAATAGCTTGATAGAACTGTTGAAATCTTTAGAGGAATAATACGAAGTTTACAAACGATGGATAAGAGTAAGACTTTACTTTCGCAAGAATCAACATATTGTCTGAAGACAGGCAAGGGTGATTATACTCTCAAGTCAGTGTTAGGTGGTGGCGGTTTCGGCATCACCTATTTGGCTGAGAGAACGGTCTTTGAGGGATCTATCCCTCAAATTCATAAATATACCATCAAGGAGTTCTTTATGGCTGACATCTGTAAGCGCAATGCAGATGGTAGTGTTGTGGTGGATGCAGCTAATGAGGCTAGTTTCCAGGAAAGTCGTGCCGACTTCTTGATAGAGGCGAATCGCCTCCATGGACTTCAGCATCGAGGCATTGTGCCAGTCAATGAGGTGATTGAGGCAAACAATACCGTCTATTATGTGATGCAATTCTTAGGAGAAAAGTCTTTGAGCCAGTATGTGAAAGCAAAAGGACGACTTTCTGAGGCTGAGGCTTTGGGTATCGCACAGGAAGTGGCTGAGGCTCTCAAATATTTGCATGGCAAGAATATGAATCACTTGGATGTAAAGCCAGACAACATCATGATGGTGGGGAAGCCGGATGGCTTGCATCCAGTGTTGATAGACTTCGGCTTGTCACTTCATTTCAAAAAGAATGGTTCTGTCACCAATAAGAAAGCAGGCTTGGGTACTTCGGATGGCTACTCGCCTCTCGAACAGTATGCTGGTATCACTAAGTTCTCGCCATCGGCAGATGTCTATGCCCTCGGTGCCACCTTATTATATATGTTGACTGGCAAGAATCCTGTCAGAGCCAGCGATATGAGCCATAAGTATATCATCAATGCCTTGCCAGATGATATTTCTGAGAAATGCAGTAGCCTTCTCATCAATGCCTTGAAGAAAAGTGAGGATGAGCGAATGGCTAGTATGGATGGATTCAAGGGACAGCAATACGATTCCTCTTATTCTTCGTATGAAAGAAATTCCACTCGAAAGTTGACTGACAAAATCAAGAAGGATGTTGAGCCTTTGGATGTGATGACATGGGTTAAGAGAATTGGAGCCATCCTAGTCTTGCTGTTAGTTTTATATGGTTCTTATCGTGTGATTCGTTACGTAGCTCTCCATCCTTCAACGGAAAAGAAAGAGACACCAACGGATACAACAAATACACCAAAGGACACTACGGCAGTCATGCCAGTAAGGAAAGATTCTGTAAAAGTGGATAAGAAGGATGAGGGTGGTGAAAGTAAAACTACTGCTACAACAGGTTCAGGTGATACACCAATTGAGAAGCCTACTCCAACTCCTTCAACTCCACAAGAGCAACCTGCCAAGAAAGAGCAGGTGGCAACTTCTGGTTCTTTGGATCTCGGTTATGCCGTCTATACAGGTGGCATCAAGAATGGCAAGCCTGATGGTACTGGAACACTGCGATTCAAGCGGTCACATCTTGTAGATTCTTATGACCCAGATGGCAATGTGGCAGATGCTGGTGACCAAGTACGTGGCACATTCAATAATGGACATTTGGAATATGGTCAATTGATTAAATCAAGTGGTGAAATAAAAAAATTGATGATCGGACGTTAATATGAAACGATTTATTACATATTGTATATTATGTCTGTTTCTTTTCTTGGGGAACGGATATGCTCTTGCCTTGCAATACCAAACGGTATTTTTGAAGAAGGCTGCCCAAAAGATGGCTTTGGATTCCTTATTGGAGGCTAAGGCTGGCAAGAACGTGGCTAAGTATTTTGATTTCAAGGGAACTAAAATGGTTGCTCACTATGACGGCAATGCCATGGTGGATCATTTGGGTGTCGTTCTCTTCTCAGAAACGATGAAGAAAGAGAATCCTTCTCCCATCTATGATTTCTTGGAACGTGCATACCTCGACCATATCTATAAGGTGTCGGACAATAACCTTTACTTGAATAATATCCAGTTCCAAGTGGGTTCGTGGGATTCTTTCAAGAAGATAAATGCTTCAGTTCCTTGTAGTGTCAATAATGGCATGGATAAGTTTTATACCGTGAAGTGGCAGCAGAATGGCAAGACCCTTCTTTCCCTCGCCTTCCCTGCTAATTATGAGTATTTCGCCAATGACTCTCGCAGAAACTTGGAACAGCAGTTCTTGGAATTGCTTCGAAATTTCAAGTCGGGGAAAGGTGTGGCTCAGGAGAAAGTTAACATCAATGACTTGGGGAAAGTCAAGGGCAAGAACCTGTATGTGAAGAAAGGCAAGTCGTATGTGATTCCTTCCATCAACTCGGATGTCTTTTATCAAGTGGAGGAAACACCACAGGTGGAAGAGGGGGATACCATCTATCGCTTGTCTTGCAAACCTATGATGTCTGCGAATTTTCCAAGGGAGAGCTTCTCTAATTTGGTGCTGGGAAAGGTGAAAAATGCCAATGTCCATCTGGTTTTCTCCATGAGCAACCGAAAGGAAGAGGATTGCCAAGTAAGGCTTCTTGATTTCTTGACCTATTGCAAGAATCAAGGTTGCAAGGCTTACTTCGGTTATGAAGGAGAAGAGAAAGAACTGTTGCAAGGCACTATGGTGATGCACAATCAAGCGAATGGTTACGACCATGTCATCTATTTCTCGGCAAAGAAGAGTTGCTTGACGGATGCAAAGGAAGTGTTGGAGGGAAAGGTTTATCTCTATGCTCCATCCACCAATGTCAAGGAATTGTTTGCCAAACCAAGTCAAAAACATAACAACAGAAAAGTAAATGTACTAAATATCAAGTGATAAGCGATATGAAAAGACTCTCTATTTTGTTTCTATTATGGTCCATGGTGCTGGGGGTGAATGCCCAAAGTGTGTCATTTACCTTTAAGGATGGTATCTATAATCCTTCTCTCAAACAGACGATGGAGAGAAGTGTGTCTTCTCTCTTGTCGGAGGTCAATCGTGCAGCCAATAATAATGGTTCTCTCAACTTGTCATCCATCAATATGACGAGCAATGCCAAGGCTTCCTTGAATAATCTGTGGGATAACTTTCATTTCAAGTGCGATTATTCTTCATATACTGAGAATTGTCTCACGGCAGTCAATGGCTACGAGATTCGTGGTATCTCGGTGACTTTGAAGAACGTGGATGCTACTTATAAGGGTGAGGTCAACAAGGAGTTGACTATCAGCACTGCCAAAGATGGTCAGATTACTGGAGTTCACATGGCATTGGCAAATAATGTATATAATTATGTGGTCAATAGTGGTAAGGATGTAACCGACACTCGCCGTCGCCTGGAAATCTTGAAGTTTGTCGAAGACTTCCGTAGCTATTACGATGAGAAAGACTTGGAGGCATTGAGAAACGTCTATAGCGATGATGCCTTGATTATCACAGGTAAGGTCATCATGCGAAAGGCGATGGGAAGCGACCAAGCTACCTTGCGTCCTGAGATTGTCTATAGCCGTCAGAATAAGGAACAATATCTTACCAACTTGGCTCGCACCTTCCGCAACAATAAGTATATCAAGGTGAAGTTTGATGCCATCAGGGTGAAAAGACATCCAGCCAAGGATGGTTTCTATGGTGTTACTTTGCATCAGAACTGGCAGTCAAGCAATTATAGTGATGATGGCTATGTGTTCTTGCTTTGGCAATTCCGAGAGGATGAAAATGGTAAAGAACTCCCTCCTGTCATCCATGTAAGAACATGGCAACCTGATATGGTGGGCAACCAACAGTTGTCGCCAAGTGAGGTGTTTACGGAGAATGACTTCTTTATTCCATAATGATATTGAATATCATATAACAAGGCAACTTTTCTTTCCATAGTATTATATATAATAACTAAAGTATGAAAAAAAAGGTATTGATATTTGTCTTATCACTTTTTGTGCATTTTGTAGATGCACAAAAAGTGGAAGTAACCCGATTTGCATTGGAGGCAATCCATACAGAAATTCCAGAAGGTTGGAAAATGGATTTGAATGATGAGCCTTGCGCTTTGGTGAAAATCCAAATGGAGGATGGCATTAATAAAGTGGAAGGAAATATCATAGGCTCTCCGCAAAAGATGAATGGTGAAACGTGGATATATGTGACAGAAGGCTCGAAAGAAATCAAAATACAACCGGCACATTCTGTTTCTTTTATGGTATCTTTCTCAGATTTCGGTATTAAGTCATTACGGGGCAAGTGTATTTATATCTTGGAGGCTTTCGCAACCAATTCTTTGGGCGTTTCTACCCAAAAACTGATTGTGGATTACAAGCCTGTAAATGCAACTGTGACGATAGATGGAAAGCAATATGATGGGAAATCGCACCTAGAGATACGATTACCTTTTGGAACTTATGATTACGTCATAGAGTCGGCAGGGTATATTAAGCAGAGCGGTACAATCAAGTTGGATCCAGAGTCTGCTGGCTATATAAATGTGAATTTGAAAGAAATCGGCAGAAGTGAGGATGATTCAGAAAATCTTCTCTCTGCGTCAGAATTGAATGATTTGGGTGCTAAGGCAAAAAAGGAAGGAAATTATAAGAAAGCAGTTGAGTATTTACGTAAATCGGCAGATAAGGGCTATGTATTGGCGATGTTTAATCTAGGTATGTGTTATGAGCAAGGTGTAGGTTTAAGTCCGAGTATTCAAGAGGCATGGTCTTGGTATAAAAAAGCCGCAGATAAGGGCTATGCACAGGCAATGAATAGTTTGGGTACTATTTGTGAAAAAAAACAACGTAATGTTGGCGAAGCTATGATGTGGTATAGAAAAGCGGCAGATCGAGGTCTTTTGGTTGCTCATTTTAATCTTGGTACTATTTTGATGAACCAACAAAAATATGAGGAGGCTATGAGATATTTACAAAAGGCAGCGGAACAGGGCTTTGCGGCAGCACAATGTAATTTGGGACTTTTGTATGAAAGAGGATTGGGGACAGTCCAAAATTATTCAAAGGCTTTTGAATGGTATCAAAAGGCTGCAAACTTGGGAATACCTGCAGGTCAGTATAATTTGGCACGTTGTTTTACTTTGGGAATTGGTGTGGCTGCTAATCCCAATGAAGCTTTTAAATGGTATCGAAAGGCAGCAGAACAAGGATTTGCACAAGCTCAGTACAGTTTGGGCAAATGCTACCAAGAAGGGTTCGGTACACTTAAAAATGAAGCAGAAGCTGAGAAATGGATTTCTAAGGCGAGAAACCAAGGATTTCAATTATAAGAATAAAATTGTATGAAGATGAAATTATTGATGATAGTTTGTTTTTTCTTGTCGCCTTTCTATTTGGAAGCTCAAGAAAATTTAGCATCTTTCACAGTCTTATCCAATGATTTGTCTGCTTTGACTGAACGAAGAATGGATAAAACTGGGGAAATCTGTGCTTTGGTAAAGATACAGTCAACTGGAAAGGTGGAGAAAGTGGAGGGAGATCTTGTCGGAAAACTAGTGCCAAAAGTTAATGAAACTTGGGCGTTTTTTAAGCCTGGCTCAACTAGTATGAAGTTGCTTTGTCAAAATAATGAGCCAATGGAGGTGATATTTGCCGATTATGGGATTCCTTCTTTAAAAAGTAAAGTTGCATATTCTTTGGAGGTGCAGACTATGGCTAATGATTCCTTGGATTCTGTGGACCTTTGGACAGTGACAGCTTTGGCAGAATGTTATCTAGATGAACAGGAGTATGGAAAAGCCATCAGTTACTTTTTGAATGCTGCTAAGCGAGGAAATCCAGAGGCTCTGTATAACTTGGGCTATTGCTATAAAATGGGTTTGGGAGTGCCTCGGAATGATGCTAAAATGATTCAGTGGTACGAAAAGGCTGCTGATGCAGGATATAAAGCAAGTTGGCTAGAGCTAGGAGTATGTTATATGATGGGGAATGGCGTTGATAAAGACTATGAAAAAGCGATGAACTACCTTCTAAGAGTTAACAATGAGTCATCTGGTGATACGGTTGCTGCAGCTTGTCATAATATGGCTTGGCTCTATATAAATGGCTTGGGGGTAAAACAAGATGTTGAAAAGGCACTAACCTTGTATGAAAAAGCTGCTAATTTAGGATTTGTTGGCTCACAGTATAATTTAGGTATGTTATATTATGAAGGCATACATGTGGTGCGTGATGAAAAAAAAGCGGTGATGTGGCTCACGAAAGCAGCTGAGAATGGTTGTGCTGTAGCGCAAAATAATTTGGGAAATTGCTATCTTCAAGGGCTTGGGGTACCAACTGATTATTCGCAAGCAGCAGTATGGTTTCAAAAAGCAATGGAGCAAGGTCATTTAAGCGCCTATTATAATATGGGACTTTGCTATGAAACAGGAGCCGGAGTAGTAAAGGATTATGTTAAAGCCGTGGAATGTTATAGAATTGCAGCGGAAAATGGTGTAAGTGGTGCTCAATATCATTTGGCAAATTGTTATGTTGACGGAAAAGGCATAGATGTAGATATGGATAAGGCTGCTTATTGGTATAGAAAGGCTGCTGAACAAGGTTATAAAGATGCAGAGTCTAAGCTTAGGAATTTAGGCTTTTAAAAGTTTGAAGTTATATTTATAATTCACTTAATTCTGGAAAATTATGAAAAGATTTTTGTTTTTAATTGGAATCGTTGGATTTTTTGCAAGTTGTGGAAAATCAACCAAGTATGATCAAGAGAATGAACCAGATTCTCTGTTGAATGTGCGTGCTGCGGTGGTAAGTCAAAGATTGCCTCATGAAGAAGGCTCCCTTACGATGGTCAAGTGTGAGTATGATGGCAAAACCGTGAACATCAGTTTGAAAGTCAAGGAGGGATGTGATGAATTGATGGATCGAGAGATGTTGAAATGGCTCCCTGCGATGAAACTCAATGACATTCACACTCTTGATACCTTGATGATTAAGCGATTGGTGGAATTGAATCAGCCACTTACTTATTCTGTTTATTCTTCCAAAGATAGCTTGATTAATAAGTTCTCGCTATCTGCCGCTAAGTTGAAAGGACGTGCTGGTAGCTATGGTATGTTGAAGTAATTTTGTATGAAACTATTTTTGATTGTTTTGTTCATTTTGAACACATTACACTTGACAGCACAGGAAAAAATGATTTGTTTTTCTGTGTTGTCTAATGATTTGTCTGCTTCGACAGAGTGTAGGTTAGATGATAAGGGTAAAGCCTGTGCTTTGATTAAGATTCAGGCAATGGATAAAATAGAAAAAGTAGAAGGTGATATCATAGGAAAACTTATAGTAAAAGGTAATGAAGCATGGGTCTATTTGAAACCTGGATCGACTAAGATTAAAATTTTCTTTGGAAAGCATTCTCCAATAGAATTAGTCTTTGCAGATTATGGTATAAAAGCTTTGGAAAGTAAAGTATCGTATTCCTTGGAATTGTTATTGGTAGATTACGATTATCTTGATTCTTTAGATGTCAAGATTGTGACAGCTTTGGCTGATGATAGTTTTGATGACCAAAAGTATGGAATAGCAGCTTCCTATTATATGAATGCGGCAAATAGAGGTTTGCCTATTGCCCAATTTGATCTTGGATATTGTTATCGATATGGGTATGGAGTTCCTCAAAACTATGCAAAAATGATTTACTGGTATAAAAAATCATTAGATAACGGATATGCAAATGCTTTATGTGCTTTAGGCGAATGCTATGCTATAGGATTAGGTGTTGATATTGATGATGTAAAGGCTTGTGACTTGTTTCAGAAGGCGATAAAAATTACAAAAGGAGATGTGCAAGCGGCAGCGTGTGCAAACTTGGCGAAACTATACTTAGATGGGAAAGGAGTATCTCCATCTATGGATAGAGGAATCGATTTGTTAATACAAGCTGCTAATTTAGGATGTGTGGAGGCTCAAACGCACCTTGGCATTTATTATTTAAAAGGGAAATATGTAGATCGTAATGAAAAAGAAGCGGCAAAATGGTTTTTGAAAGCAGCTCAAAGTGGGTCTGATTTAGCTCAGTATAACATAGGCTTGTTTTATTTGGATGGAATAGGTGTGAAAGAGGATAAATTGCAAGCCTATTATTGGTTTCAGAAATCTGCAGATATGGGTAATGCCTCTGCTTTGTATAATTTGGGTGTTTTCTATGAAAATGGGGACTGTGTTGCTAAAAATTATGTAAAAGCTGTAGAATGTTATAGAAAGTCGGCCGAAAAAGGAGATGTCTATGCCCAATATGCATTGGCGGAATGTTATTTTGAGGGAAAAGGGATAGATGTTGATATAGACAAGGCTGCTTGTTGGTATAAAAAAGCAGCTGTGCAAGGATTTAAAGATGCTGAAACGAAACTCAAACAAATGGGATTTTAAAACGACAAAATATTAGATTGATGAAATATACATTACCAATAGGAGCAAAACTCCATAGTCCGAAGCGAACCTATACCATAGAGAAGGTGTTGGGGCAGGGAGGCTTCGGCATAACCTACAAAGTCTCTGCAAACTTGAAGGTAGATAATGTCACAATAAGAACACACTTCGCTATTAAAGAGTTCTTTATGAGTGAAGCTTGTGAAAGAGACGAACATAATAGTATCTGCTATTCTTCTCCTGTCAAGGATAAAGTCGAGGAAAGCCGTAAGGATTTCTTGGCTGAAGCTCAGCGTCTCAATAAAATCAGTTTGGAACATCCTAATATCATTCATGTAAATGAAGTATTTGAAGCAAATAATACGGTATATTATGTGATGGAATATTTGGATGCAGGCAGTTTGAGAGATTATGTCCGGAAGCATGGTGCTTTGCCGGAGCAAGAGGCATTGAACATCATGGTGCCAATCATGCAAGCTGTAGGTTATTTGCATCAGCACAGAATGACACATTTGGATATCAAGCCAGATAATGTGATGTTGAAAATAAACCCAGATACAGGGGATATTGTCCCTGTATTGATAGACTTTGGCTTGTCTAAGCATTATGATAAGAATGGAAAGCCTACATCTACAGTTCGAGTTTCTGGTTTCAGTGATGGTTATGCGCCAGTTGAGCAATATACAGGTATTTATACTTTTACTCCGCAAGCTGACGTTTATGCTTTAGCTGCAACACTTTACTATGCCTTGGTGGGCAAAGACCCTATCATAGCGTCAGAACTGACAAGAAATACAATATTGCGTAATTTACCTAATGTGAAAAGTGAATCCGTTAAGAATGCGATTTCCGCAGGTATGCGAATGCGCAAGGAAGAACGACTTCAAAATGTAGGTGAATTGTTGAAATGTATAGATGATCATCCTAAAGAAAAAAGACAAGATTCCAACAGTGATACAGCGAGGATGAGCCATAAAACGCAGACGATAAGAAAGACAAGGCAAAAAACATATTTGCGCTATATTTGGATAGGTGCAGTGTTGATAGGTTTGATTCCTGTAATAGGAATATTGATTAGTGTATTTATAAATATTAGTGTATTTACAAATGATAAAACATCAAATATTATTATTCCAGTAAAAGGAGGCGTTAGCATAGAAATGGTAAAAGTTGAGGCTGGTAGTTTTGATATGGGAGCGACTCCTGAGATGAAAAATCCAGATGAATTTGAGAAACCTGTCCATCGTGTCACCTTGACGAATAATTATTATATTGGTAAGTATGAGGTTACTCAAGCATTATGGCAAGCCGTGATGGGAAGTAATCCATCCTGCTTCAAAGGAGATAACTTACCAGTAGAGGTGGTTACATGGAATGATTGCCAAGATTTCATCTCGAAATTGAATGCAATGACAGGCAAGAGATTCCGCTTGCCATCAGAGGCAGAATGGGAATATGCCGCAAGGGGCGGCAACAAGAGCCGTGGCTATCAGTATAGTGGCAGCAACACTATTGGCGATGTCGCTTGGTATGTTGGTAATAGTAGTTCTATGACTCATGCCGTTGGTACAAAACAACCTAACGAATTGGGTCTATACGATATGACAGGCAATGTTTATGAGATGTGCCAAGACAGGTCTGGTAGCTATAGTAGTTCTCCTCAGACCAACCCTACTGGTGCAGTTAGTGGGCCGTACCGTGTGTACCGTGGTGGCAGTTGTTGCTTTTCGGCCAGGAAATGTCGTACTTCGTGCCGTGAAAACAACGCTCCTGACGACTGCGACGACTGTCTGGGGCTTCGTTTGGTTCTCTCCGAGTAACGACTTTTTCTTTCGTCCAAAGAAGAGTCATTTAATACGTTATGATGTTATTATAGAAAAGAATGAAGAATTTCTATTTGATATTATTATCAGTATTCGCCTTGCTGAATACCGCCATGGCGCAAGAGCTGAAAGTCAAGTCGTTTAGTGTGGCAATCAATGATTTGTCAGCATCAGTGGAAACGGTACCAGATAAAAATGGCGATCCGTGTGCTTTGGTAAAAATCCTTTTGGTGGATAGTATTGCCAAGGTAGAGGGCTTTGTGCTGAAAACAAAGAGTGTTAGTCCAACAGAAAAGTGGGTCTATTTGTCAAGTGGTGCTAAGGAAGTGCGTATCATGCCGACTCATTACAAGCCAATAAACGTTTATTTCCCGGACTTCGGTGTAAAAGGAGTGGAGGGCAAACGAACTTATATCTTGGACTTGGAAGGCTCAAACTTGGTATCTACGCCTGTTCTGGTTTCTTCTAGAAATGCTAAGTCAATGTCCTCTACTCCATCAGGCTCTGTACTTGTTATTCCGGTGAAGAAAGGCATCAGCATTGAAATGGTGAAAATAGAAGCGGGTAGCTTTGATATGGGAGCGACTCCTGAAATGGAAAAGCCACATAAGGATGAACTACCTGTTCATCGTGTTACGTTGACGAATGATTATTATTTGGGAAAATATGAGGTTACTCAAACTTTATGGAAAGCGGTGATGGGTAAAAATCCTTCGCGTTACAAGGGTGCAAATCTTCCTGTAGGTCAAGTAAGTTGGAATGATTGCCAAAAATTTATATTGAAATTAAATCAATTGACAGGAAAATCTTTTAGGCTGCCAACAGAAGCGGAATGGGAGTTTGCTGCAAGAGGTGGAAACAAAAGTAAGGGTTATCAGTATAGCGGTAGTAATTCTCTTGACGATGTGGCTTGGTATAAAAATAATAGTGGTGATGCAATTCATGCCGTAGGTACAAAACAACCCAATGAGTTAGGTATATATGATATGAGTGGTAATGTTTGGGAATGGTGTCAAGATGTTGAAGGGGCTTATGGCAGCTTTCCGCAAACCAATCCAGCTGGATCTGTCAATGGCGTATTTCGTATTCAACGTGGTGGCTGCTGGAATTGGGATAGTTGGTTCTGCCGCATATCAGAACGTTGCTCTAACTTACCTACGAGTTGTGGTTTTGCTGATGGACTTCGTTTGGCACTCACTGAATGAAAGAATGTTACTCAATTATAAGCTAGTATGAAGAAACTCTATTTGATATTACTGTCTGTATTTGCCTTGCTGAATACTGCAATGGCGCAAGAACTGAAAGTCAAGTCGTTTAGTTTGGATATTAACGATTTGACGGCTTCTACTGATACTGTGCCAGATAAAAATGGTGATCCATGTGCCTTGGTGAAAATCCTTGTGGTGGATAGTATCGCTAAGTTGGAGGGTTTTGTTCTGAAAACCAAAAAGTCAAGCCCTACAGAACTGTGGGCTTATATGTCTGGTGGTGCAAAAGAAATTCGCATAAAACCGACGCATTATAAGCCGTTGTATGTATATTTTCCAAACTTTGGCATCAATGGTGTAGAGGGCAAAAGAACCTATATCTTGGATTTGGAGGCTGAAAAGATAGCTGGAGGTAGTCTGCCTTTTGTAACCAATCAAGTTATGTCGAAGCCTACAGGGAAGCAAAATGAAAATAAATTAACGATTCCAATCAAAAATGATGTCTGTATAGAAATGGTAAAGGTTGGGAGTGGTACATTTATGATGGGGGCAACATATGAGATGAATAGTCCTTCGCTTAATGCAAAACCGATTCAGCGTGTAAATATTAAGAAAGCTTTTTATTTGGGTAAAACTGAAGTTTCTCAGGCATTATGGCTAGCTGTGATGGGGAGCAACCCTTCATTCCATAAGGGGGAAAATTTGCCTGTACATAACGTAAGTTGGAATGAATGTCAAGAGTTTTTGCGCAAGTTAAATTCTATGACAAAGCTGAAATTTCGTCTGCCAACAGAGATAGAATGGGAATATGCAGCAAAGGGAGGCAATGAAAGTCAAAGTTTTAAATTTAGTGGCAGTGATGTTCTGGACGATGTTGCTTGGTATGAAGAAAATAGTGGTCATACTCCTCATATTGTTGGTACTAAGAATCCGAATGAATTAGGATTATATGATATGAGTGGCAATGTTTGGGAATGGTGTCAAGATAAATATGAGGGAAAAGAGCGGGTACTTCGTGGAGGATGTTGGTTTAATAAAGCAGAAGCCTGCTTGGCATTGCATCGTATTTCTAGTCCTCCTAATGAAGGGAGAGAGGGGATTGGTTTTCGTTTGGCACTCTCTGAATGATTCTGAATAGATTGTGTCGTATCTCTATGAATATTGTAATTTCACAGAATAATTTAAGGATCTTAAAGGTATGGCTATGGTAGGCATTATGCTTTGATAAATATTATCTTATAAAGAATTTAAGCATGAAGAAATTGTGTACTATATTATTATATGTATTTGCCTTGTTGAATACCGCCGTGGCTCAAAAGCTATCGGTGGAGTCGTTCGTCCTTGCTCCAACGGACATTACGGCTCAGACCGAAGGGCGCAAGGACTTGAATGGTGATGCTTGTGCCTTGGTGAAAGTCTTTGTCGTTGGTGATGTCGCCGATGTGGAAGGAAATGTGGTGAAGCCATTGGTGAAGAAGAACAGCCAAACTTGGGCTTTTATGACGCAAGGCTCGAAGCAAATGCAAGTCATTGCACAGAACGCTCTACCTCTTATGGTGACATTTGCAGATTATGGAATAGAAAAGCTGGAGAGCAATAGAACGTATATCCTAACGTTGAATCAAGTGGGTGGTGCATCGGCTTCGACACCTTCAACCTCAAATGGTGAATCTACAAAATCTTCCTTGAACACTATAAGTACATCGCAACCACAAACACCTTCCGCTTCTGCATCTCTCCCTTCAGGTAGAGTGATAGCAATCCCAGTCAAGAACGGTGTGAGTATCGAAATGGTAAGGGTTAAGTCAGGTAGTTTTGATATGGGTAATGTATTTGATGAACCAATCCATCGTGTTACTTTGACAAATGACTATTATCTAGGAAAGTATGAGGTAACGCAAGCTCTATGGAAGACAGTGATGGGTAACAATCCTTCGTTTTTTAAAGAGGATAATAATCCTGTAGAACAAGTAAGTTGGGATGATTGCCAGATATTTATAGAAAAATTGAATGCCTTGACTGGATTTCATTTTCGTTTGCCAACAGAGGCGGAGTGGGAATATGCTGAAAGTGGCGGTAGAAAAAGTAGAGGGTATCGGTATAGTGGTAGTAATACTCTTGGCGATGTCGCTTGGCATAATGGCAATAGCGGCTCAAAAACTCATACCGTAGGTACGAAGCAACCTAATGAATTGGGCATTTATGATATGACAGGTAATGTTGCGGAGTGGTGTCAGGATGTTTATGGTCCTTATGCTAGCGGTTCTCTGAAAAATCCTATGGGAGCAAAAGAAGGAAAGAAACGTGTGGTCCGTGGTGATGATTATTCGGCAATTTTCAATTTTCGTCAACCAAGACTAGGTGTGAGCTCTGAGAATAAAAGTCGGTATTGTGGTTTTCGCTTGGCAATCTCCAAGTAAAATTTATTGTTTGAGATATGAAGAAACTTTATTTGATATTATTGTCAGTATTCGCCTTGCTGAATACTGCAATGGCGCAAGAACTGAAAGTCAAGTCGTTTGCTCTTGCTCTGACCGACCTTACGGCTCAGACCGAAGGTCGCAAGGACTTGAATGGCGATGCTTGCGCCTTGGTCAAGATTTCATTTGTTGGTGATGTCACCGATGTCGAAGGCAATGTTATCAAGCCATTGGTGAAGCGAAATAATGAGGCTTGGGCTTTTATGACGCAGGAGTCTCGACAGATGAAAGTTATCACCAAAGACTATCTCCCTTTAATGGTAACATTCGGGGATTATGGGATAGAAAAGTTGCAGAGTAATCGAACTTATGTACTGACATTGGCGAAGCCGAGTGGAGCGTCTGAAACTCAGCAAATGCAAACGTTGACGATAAGGTATTCACCAGTTGCAGCTTCTGTATTGGTGGACAACAAATTCATCAAAGGCTCCAATGGTGTGGCAAAAACAAGTCTGCCTATTGGTCAGCATTCGTTTGTGGTTGCTTGTGATGGTTATGAGTCGGAAGAAGGTACTGTCAAATTGAAGTCTTCAGCTCCAAGTAATCTTCAAGTCACGCTTTCAAAAGAGGTCGCTTCTGCAAGTCAATCGTCTCCAACGGCTCTTCCTCAACAATCGCAAACTCAACGACCTATTGAGCAAGTTCAGGCAGTTGCCTCCATGGAATCTCCATCCACTTCAAGTGCTTCGACAAACATAGTTGATAGCTCTGAGTCTGGCAGCGTAATAACGATTCCAGTCAAGAATGGCATCAATATCGAAATGGTGAAGGTGGAGGCTGGTGGTTTCAAGATGGGATCAAAGCAGAAGCCTGAACTTGGTGACTTTTTTAGAACAGATTATCCAAGTCATCGTGTTACGTTAACGAATAATTATTATATTGGTAAATATGAAGTAACACAAGAATTATGGCAAGTGGTAATGGACAGTGTTCCTTCACAATTTAAAGGTGATAATTTACCTGTGGAATGGGTAAGTTGGGATGATTGCCAAGATTTCATCTCAAAATTGAATGCAATGACAGGCAAGCATTTTCGCTTACCGACTGAGGCAGAGTGGGAATATGCAGCAAGGGGCGGCAAGAAAAGTCGAGGCTATCGGTATAGTGGCAGTAATATTCTTGATAATGTTGCTTGGTATCATGACAATAGTGGCTCTAAAACTCATGCCGTTGGGGCAAAACAACCAAATGAACTGGGCATATATGATATGACTGGTAATGTTGAAGAGTGGTGTCAGGATGGAGAAAGACGATATGATGGCTCTCATCAAACGAATCCTGTTGGTAATTCATTCTTAAGACGTATGTACCGTGGTGGTAGTTGGTATAGTAGTCCTTCTGGTTGTGGAGTGTCAAGTCGTAGCTCAGACGTATCGCTAATTCTTTACAACACTTTGGGACTTCGCTTGGCACTATCGGAATGATACTGAATAGATAAGGTGTGGACGCACGTGTAAAATGTGCTTTTGTCCTTTTTCTACGGAAAATATAAAAATATTCCGTAGAAAAATGCCAATTCTCGTTTTTTATTTGTAATTTCGCAGCAAAATCATCGGATTACGATAAAATATGGATATGATTGTAAATACATTGACCGCATCGGGAGGTGTCATTTCGACATCTGAAATCTCTCAGCCATCGGACTACAAGCGATTGCTGAGGGCGAAAGAACGTGGGGATTTGATGAGATTGAGGCATGGGGTCTATGCCACTCCTGAGGCTGTGCTTAGTAATATGACGGATGTGGAGAAAATCGTGCCAGGGGGTGTCGTTTGCCTTTACAATGCTTGGGCATACTATCATCTATCAACGGTTGTTCCTCCTGCCTTTTGTATAGCCATCGCTTCAAAGCGGAAAGTGGTCTTGCCACAGTTCTTGCCTGTCAATCTGTATTATTGGAAACCAGAAAACTTGGAGTTTGGAATCGTGGAGACTGAGATTTCTGGATTTCATGTTCGCATGACAGATATGGAACGAAGTGTTTGTGATGCTATCAAGTATCGGAACAAACTGGGATTGGAGGTCTGCTCAGGGGTCGTTCGCAACTATTTGAAGAAGGAAAACCGAAATCTCAGCCTTCTGTCTGACTATGCCAAGCGTCTGAGAGTCTTTAATACATTGAAGCAATATCTAGAAATAGCAATGGAGTGATGGAAAAGAAGCTAGAGGTTATCAAAATTTTTGATATCCTTAAAAGCATAACTACTGATAACCTTCGTGCTTTGGATAATAGCATCTTTATGACCTTCTATAACAAAAAGCATCGGAAATTCTTGGCAGTCTCGGATATTTATCGTAACTTCGCCGAAAATTAGAATGAAGTCTATATAAATGATGAAAGATATGGAGCAGAATCGAGCAAAACAGATACCATACGGCATACAGAATTTTGTGCAAGTAATTACGCAGAATTACTATTATGTCGATAAGACTATGTATATCCCTAAGTTGGAGGATAGCCATAATAACCTCTTCTGTATTCGCCCTCGCCGCTTTGGTAAGAGCGTGCTCCTGAGTATGCTTCATGCTTACTACGATTGCCGTACCAAGGATAAGTTCCAAGAGTGGTTCGGTGACCTGTGGATAGGAAAGAATCCTACGCCTCTGCAAGGTAGATATCAAATTTTACACTTGGACTTCTCGCAAGTGGGAGGTACGATAGAAAATCTCGAAGAGAAGTTTAATTTCTATCTTGGTGTTCAACTTAATGGATTCGTACGCGACTATCTTGAATTTTACTCCGAGAAAGTTCAGAGGCAAGTAGAAGAGACAAAAGATGCTGGAGGCAAACTTGCCATCATCCAAAGTGAGGCTAAGTCTAAGAGCTATCCTCTCTATCTTATCATCGATGAATACGACAACTTCACCAACACTGTGCTCAACGAGCAGGGAGAGAATGTGTATTGGGCAATCACCCATGCCGAGGGCTTTTATCGTGATATTTTCAAGAAGTTCAAAGGTTCGTTTGAACGTATCTTTATGATGGGTGTCAGTCCGGTGACGCTTGATGACGTAACAAGTGGCTACAATATCGGCTGGCATATCTCCACTAAGGAGGAATTTAACCAAATGCTTGGTTTCTCCACTGAGGATGTGAGAGAAATGTTCACCTATTATAAAAATATGGGGAAGATTCCTGCGGATAGTGATGTCGAGAAAATTATCAAGGAGATGAAGCCTTGGTATGACAACTATTGCTTCTCGGAGGATGCATTGCTTACTCAAAGCAAAGTGTTCAACTGCGATATGGTACTTTATTATCTCCGTAATTATATGAGTCGTGGACAAAGTCCAAAAGAGATGATTGATCCTAACACGAAGACGGACTACAATAAGATGAAAAAACTCATCCAGCTGGATAAGTTGGATGGTGACCGTAAGGGAGTGCTTCATTCGATTATTGAGGATGGTGAAATCATTTGTAACTTGGTGGAGACGTTTCCTGCATATAAAATTACAGATCCTGACATCTTCCCAAGTTTGCTGTTCTATTATGGTATGCTTACCATCAAAGGTACATTTGGAAGTCAACTGATACTTGGTATCCCTAATAATAATGTACGCAACCAGTATTATGGGTTCTTGTTGGATGAATACCAAAAGATAAATCGTGTCAATCTCAACAATCTGTCCACGCTATTCACGTATATGGCTTTCGATGGAAAATGGAAAGAGTGTTTGGAGTATATGGCGACTGAATATGCCAAAGTCTCATCGGTTCGTGATGGCATTGAGGCTGAGCGCAACTTGCAAGGCTTCTTTATGGCTTATCTGAGTCTGAACAACTATTATTATACTGCCCCCGAATTGGAGATGAACCATGGCTATTGCGATTTCTTCCTTTTGCCAAACTTGACCCATTATCCTACAAAACATAGCTACATCATCGAGTTGAAGGTGCTATCAAAGGCAGAATTTAATGCCATGTCGAAGGATGGCAAGCATACGAAGGCAGAATTGCAATGGCAGGAGGCGGTGGAGCAAATCCAAAAGTATGCTGCTGCCCCAAGAGTTGAGGCTTTGCGTCAAGGAACGACGCTTCATAAGATTATTATGCAGTTTGAGGGATGGGAACTGAAGAATATGAAGGAAGTATAAAAAAAATAGGTTGTAATCATTGATGTTGACAGAGTGATATGAAGAAACTCTTGCTTTTTTTCTGTTTCCTATTGGAAGTTGTAATGGGCTCTGCTCAAACATTGTCTATTGAGCAATGTCAAGTCTTGCCTTTGGATTTGTCTGCAAGAACGTTTCCAAGATTGGATTTAAATGAAGACAAGTGTGCTTTGCTTAAAGTGGAACTTGCTGCTAGAAATGCAGTATTTGAAGGAAATGTACTTGGCAATGTTGAGTACAAAACCAATGAATATTGGGTCTATATGTCTGGTGGAACTACCCAGGTGAGAGTCAAGTGTCCTGGAGTGCTTCCTGTACTTGTGAAATTCTCGGAGTATCAGATAAAGTGCTTGGAGTCAGGAAAAACTTATTCTTTAAGATTAGGACTTCCTGCTAGTTTTCGTGAGGAAAGTATTTCTGTACTTGCGTTAACCCCATCTTCAGGAATATATCCATCATGGATTTCTAGTGTTAAAAGTAAAGAGTATTTGGGCGTATCTTTACCTAACAAAAACTATCTTGCAGCAAGAACTCAAGCTTTGATGAGTGCTGCTATGCAATATGCCATTCAGAAAGGTGGTGCAAGAATTAAGGCAAATGTTGTTACGGAAATAGAGGAGAATAAACAGAGTTTTGGAAAAAAGCAAGTAAATACTCAACTCTATATAAAATCCTTTGCAGTAAACATATTAAAGGAGTTTTATAACGAAAATCGAGAAGTTTTTGTTGATTGTGAATTCTTGGATGATATTAATTCCTCGAATGAGATAAAACTTAATTTAAATTGCATTTTAAAAGATACTGTCGATTGTTCATCTTATGATGTGAATTGTCAACTTGATGGAAAGATTGATAATGTTTCATGTAATTTGAAATATGTATGCCATATCGAAAACGGAAAGATTCTTTCAGATGAGATTAGGGTCAATGATGAGTTGATTTTTGATTCTTCTCGTAATTATCCGGATTTTATACTTGGTAGTTCTGTACAGAAAAGAATTGGCGATATGGTTAATAATTCAAGTCATGGTCTAGGTTTTGCGCAGCTTTGTTTTACGACAATGTTTCCTTATCATGTGAAAGAATATGCATCGGCAGAAAAATGTTTGCTTCAAGTTTTTGGCATCGAGAATGAGAATAAGCAATGTTTCGGTAAAATACTAATTCGTAATGTTACCGAACAGACATTGCCAGTACCAGTTAGATGGATTGGAGTCAATAAACAGCAAATTTCATATAGCTTTGATGGCGTAGATAAAATGGCATTGTTTTCTCTGGATGTTCAGAATTTGTACCAATATGGTCAAGTAAAAGCTAGTGGCTTTTCAGTTTGGCTGGATAAAATGTTCTCAATGTATGGAGCAATCGAGAATTATGCTATAGTAAAAGGAAAAAAGGTGTCAAATGAGAGCAAAATCATCGAGAAAAATAGAGATGCTGTTGAGAAAGAAGAATTGTCAAGCTTCAGTACTGTTTATGATGCTCAAACAAAAGTATTGTTGGAAAATATAGAATTGTTTCCTGAATTGTCTAATGATAAAACATGTAATAAATCTTTCAAGGGGGTGGTGATATTTCAGAAACCGATTGAGAGAAGAGGAGAGGTAGTTTTGAGCAAAATCTTTGAAAAAGAGTTGCAGGTCAAATTGCGAGAATTTAAAAAGAATATGTGTCATGTTGTTGACTTCTTAGAAATTAAAGAGAGATTAAGTAGAGTATATAAAATTTTCGATGTAGGAAACTTGTATGAAGAGCGTAGCGTGGAAGTGACTGGAACCGAAAACTTTGTTTTCAATTTTGGTCATCATTTGGGATTATGTAAACTAAGGTTGAACTCAATTGGTAATATGCCAAATATATTGGAGACATTTTCTGTGACAAAGGATGGGAATCTAGGTAATGTAGAACTTTCTGTTTGTGGCATTGCAAATAATAATTAACTAAAGTTTCGCAAGTGAATAAATATCAACTTGCTTGTTTATAAATATACA